>Ga0080064_1001935_pt1 | contig 38248 bp, 41 predicted proteins | sample Subgrocontami54m_FD_69260 | JGI IMG/M metagenome (GOLD analysis project Ga0080064, IMG submission 69260) | Subsurface groundwater microbial communities from S. Glens Falls, New York, USA - GMW46 contaminated, 5.4 m (SPADES assembly) (version 2) ...
TCGGGAATCTGGCACGCAGGACCCGCGACGAGCGCGGGATCACCGGCCTGGAGACGGCCATCGTCCTGATCGCCTTCGTGGTGGTCGCGGCCGTGTTCGCCTTCGTCGTCTTGAGCACCGGCCTCTTCAGCTCCGAGCGGGGCAAGGAGACGGTCTACGCCGGCCTCGCCAAGACCCGAGGCTCCATGGAGCTCACCGGCGGCGTCATCGCCTCGTCCAACACGACGGAGCTCACCGCCATCACGTTTGACCTCACCCTCGCCGCCGGCGGCGACCCGGGCCACCTGAACCCGTCCGACACCACGAACCGCACCGTCATCAGCTACCAGGACGTCGACAACAACGTCGCCGACGTCACCTACACGACGACGGTGATCACGGGCAACGCCGACAGCCTGCTCGAAGCCGGCGAACTGTTCGAGATCAACATCGACATGACCCAGACAGCCCTGACCGCGGTCAGCGTCGCGACCAACGAGACGTTCACCCTCGAGGTGAAGCCGCCGTCCGGTTCGTACATGGTCATCCAGCGCACGACTCCCGCATCCATCAACAAGAGCGTCATCAACCTGAACTAACGCGCACCACTCGCGACCCAACAGGGGCGGCCGGTTCGGCCGCCCCTGTTCTCGTTTCTCCGCTGCCCCACACCCGCGCGGTGCCTGCCGCCGGAAAGTCCGGCACTTCCCTGATGCACCCATCTCCCCACCCGCACGAACCTTCAACGTACAGGGATGTACCCAGGTGTCTTGACATGGATCGTCGCAACTCTGGTCGCCCGACGCCGCAACGCAGGTCGGACGGCGAAGGGCAGCAAAGGACTGCGCGACCAAGCCTGAACAGCGAACGAACTGGGTCCAGGCGACGCGCTTCGCGAAGGAGGTGCCAGGCAACGCCAACCATCGTTCCAGGGAAGGCCCCGCGGAATGGGGCCGCACCTCGGTCAACCCAACACATGGAGGAATTGCAATGAAGCGACTCTTGAAGTTCGCTCGACCCGCCGCCGACGAGCGCGGCATCACCGGCCTGGAGACGGCCATCGTCCTGATCGCCTTCGTGGTGGTCGCGGCGGTGTTCGCCTTCGTCGTCTTGAGCACCGGCCTCTTCAGCTCCGAGCGGGGCAAGGAGACGGTCTACGCCGGCCTCGCCAAGACCCGGGGCTCCATGGAGCTCACCGGCGGCGTCATCGCCTCGTCCAACACCACGGAGCTCACCGCCATCACGTTTGACCTCACCCTCGCCGCCGGCGGCGACCAGGTCAACCTGAACCCGTCCGACACCACGAACCGCACCGTCATCAGCTACCAGGACGTCGACAACAACGTCGGCGACGTCACCTACACGGTCACGGTGATCACGGGCAACGCCGACAACCTGCTCGAAGCGGGCGAGCTGTTCGAGGTCAACATCGACCTCACCCAGACGGCGCTGGCCGCCGTCACGGTCAACACCAACGACACCTTCACCCTCGAGGTGAAGCCGCCGTCCGGCTCGTACATGGTCATCCAGCGCACGACCCCGGCCTCCATCAACAAGAGCATTCTCAACCTGAACTAGGGCGAGACACGCACCACGAAGGACGAGGGCCGGTCGCACGAGCGACCGGCCCTCTCACTGCCCCTGGCCTCCCTCGGCGCCCCCGCGACCGCCAGGGCAGCCAGCCGGTCCACCCGCGCAGAGCGCCGGGCACCCCGCTCCCATACGGTGCCAGCACCCCCGAAGTAAGTGGTTTCCCGATGCTCTCCGCCCGGCCCAAAAACGAAACCTCTCACGAGGGGATCACGCGCCAGGGAACCGGCGCGAGGCAGCCTGGAGCCTGAAGGGTGCCCGGGACGCGGCCAACGTGCGGCGGCTATGGGCGCACCCACCGGAGCGGGCCGGGCGCAGACGTCGAAGGGACTCGGGAGGGAACGCAATGAAGCGACTACACAAACCGGGGCGGCGCGCCCGGGATGAGCGCGGCATCACCGGTCTGGAGACGGCCATCGTTCTGATCGCCTTCGTCGTCGTCGCCGCGGTATTCGCGTTCGTGGTGCTCAGCACCGGCCTGTTCAGCTCCGAACGCGGCAAGGAGACGGTGTACGCCGGCCTCTCCAAGACCCGAGGCTCCATGACCATCACCGGTAGCGTTGTTGGCACCACCAACCTCACGAACCTCACCGCGCTCACATTCAACGTCACGCTCGCCGCCGGTGGCGACAGCGTCAATCTCAATCCGTCCGGCACGAACAGCACCAACATCAGTTACCAGGATCAGGACAATGCCATCAGCGACGTGACCTACACCACGGCCGTGATCACGGGCAACGCCGACAACCTGCTCGAACCGGGCGAACTGTTCGAGATCAACATCGACCTCACGCAGGCGGCCCTCTCGGCCGTCGCGCTCGGCACGAACGAGACCTTCACGCTCGAACTCAAGCCGCCGTCGGGCTCCTACGTCGTCCTGCAGCGGACGACGCCCGCGGCGTTGAGCAAGAGCATCATCAACATGAACTAACCGGACTCGCATGAGTCCGGGAGGCCCGGCGCGGCCGGACCTCGAAAGGCGGAAGTACCGTTGGAACCGCAACAGCTCGCAACCAAGGTCGCGCAGCTCGAGTCACGGGTCGCCACGCTCGAAGACGAAGGGAAGATCGTCAAGGGCGAGGTGAAGCAGATCCTGACCGAGATCCGCAGCGCCATCCTTGTGCGGGACAACCCGTTCGAAAGCGACGCCGCACTCGGGCGCGGCCCGGCACCGGCATTCCCGGCCGACGTCGCCCACGCGACCGCGCCGCCGGCGCCGCTCCTCGTGCCGGTCGCTCCGCTTCCGCACGCACACGAACCGGTGCGCGCACCCATCGTCAGCGAACCGGAGCCCGAGCCGGGGCCGGACTTCGGCCCCGATCTCGCGGACGAAGAACCCGTCAAGGAGCCAGTCATGTTGAGGCCACAGCCCGTGCAGCCAGCCCCGCCGCCGCCGCCGGCGCCCGAGCCGCAGCAGCCCCAGTGGAGCCTGCTCACCATCGCCGGCCTCTCCGCCTGGGCCGAAGAGGCCATGCGCCGCCTCGGATCGCTGCGGCTCGAAATCCTGCTCGACCTCTGCGAGGCCGCCGGTCACCTCACGCCCGAAACGCGCCTCGCACTGGCTCGCGTCACCGAGCTCGACATTCCTGAGCCCGAGCACACGCCCTCCACCAACGAGACGGTCGTCATCCTCCGCCAGCTCGACGCGCTCGTGAACGACACCGAAGACTACGGGCCGCGCCTGCAGCGCCGCGTCTAGCACGCCCGCGCCGCAGACAACTGAAGGAGCCGCGCCATCGATAAGGCAATCACGACCATCATGCTCACCGTCGCGGCCATCGTCGCGATCGTCGCCGTGGTCAACGCCGTCCTGCCGTCCGTCAGCCGCACCAGCGGCGCGCTCGTCTCTGCCTCTGGCGTCGTCGAGGATCGCATCGCCAGCCAGATCGATATCGTCCACGCGACCGGCGCCAATGGCAGCCCGGACGCGAAAATCTGGGCGAAGAACATCGGCGCCTCCACCATCGACCCTATGGAGAGGGCCGACGTGTTCTTCGGCCCCGCCGACGACTTCCAGCGCATCCCACAGGGCACAGCCGGCTGCACTGCCCCGTGCTGGGAATACACCTACGAGAACTCCACAATCGCGTGGGAGCCGACGTCCACCGTGCGCATCACGGTCCACGCCGACGCCAATCTCACGACCGGCACGACGTACTACGTCAAGGTCGTGACGCCCAACGGCATCTCCGACTCGAAGTTCTTCACGGTCTAGGGAGGCAGGCATGGAAAACGGGATTCCCGCACTGCTGATTGCCGCCATCCTCATGTTGTCTACCGTGCTCATGGCGCGCGGCGGTTTCCTGGGCGCCGACGCCATCGGCCAGTCGCTGCGCCAGTCCGAGACGCGCTACGGCCAGCAGAACCGCACCGGCCTCACCGTCACGTCGACTTCGATCGACGGCACCGGCGCCAACGTCACCATCACCATCCGCAACGACGGCCAGACCCCCGTCGCCGCCTTCGACAGCATGGACGTGGTCGTGCAGTACTTCGCCTCCGGCGGCACGCGCTACGACAAGTGGCTGCCCTACACCTCCGGCGCGCTCGCAGCCGATACCTGGACGACCGGCACGTTCACCAGCGACATCTTCGAGCCCGGCATCCTCAACACCGGCGAGAGCGTCGAGATCCTGATCCGCGTCAACCCCGTCGTCGGCGCCGCCACCACGAATCTCGCGATCATCGGCACGGAGAAGGGCGTCACGGTCCAGACGTACTTCGCCGGCCCGCCTTAGGAAGCCAAGACACCCATGGCCGTATTCACGCGATTCCTCCCCGGACAGAAGGTCCGCCGAAGCGACAACATCGAGGAGGCTGCCAACTGGCAGCGCTCCACTTCGCTGTTCAAGCCCAACGCCACCGAGTACGACCTCGTCGCGCAGCTGACCTATATGTCCGCGCTCGCCACCGCCAACGTCGGTCGCGAGAACCTCTTCCAGAAGACCGCCGAGCTCGGCTACAGCACCTCCGGCTACTTCCACCGCGTCCACCTGGTCGCACAGCGCCTCAACTACGACTATGCACGCGCCTGCCAGCTCGTCGCCGACGCCACCGACAACGAGGTCGTCCGCAGCCTGCTGCTCCGCTTCTCCAGCTCCCTCGCCTCCGGCGAGCCCGAGACCGTCTTCCTCGCGCGCGAGACCGAGATCACGCTCGAACAGTACTCCCGAAAGTACGAGCGCGACCTGGAGTCGCTCCGCAAGTGGACCGATGCCTACGTCGCCCTGATGGTCTCCGTCACGCTCGTCGTCGTCGTCTCGCTGGTGTCGATGATGATCTACAGCGTCGGCACACTCTTCATCCTGGGCCTCGCGACCGTCATGATCGGCATCGCCGTGCTCGGCGACTGGGTCATATATCGCACGTCTCCCGTCGAACCGAAGACGCACCGCAGACCTGAGAAGTCGAAGACCCAGGACCAGATGTTCGCGGTAGCGCGGATCCTCCTGCCCGCGGGCGCGCTGCTCGGCGCCGTCGTCGGCGTCGTCTTCAGCATCGGCGCCGGCATGGTCGCCGCCGGCGTCATGGTCGCCCCGGTCGGCATCATGGCCTTTCTCGATGACCGCAAGATCGACCAGCACGACCGCGACCTCTCGACGTTCCTGCGCTCGCTCGGCTCCATCGTCGGCGCCATCGGCACCACCGTCACCGAGGGCATGGAGCGCCTCAACCAGCGCTCGCTCGCGTCGCTCGAACAGGGCGTGCGGCGCCTGCACGTGCGGCTGCGCTCCGGCATTCGGCCCGACCTCTGCTGGGACCGCTTCGTCGCCGAGACCGGCAGCGAGCTCGTCGACCGCTCGGTCAGCACCTTCTGGGACACCATCAAGCTGGGCGGCGACCCCGACCAGATCGGCTTCCTGTCCTCGCTCTTCGCCCTCAAGATCTCGCTGATGCGCGAGAACCGAAAGCTCGTCTCGCAGACCTTCATGTACCTCATGGTGCCGCTGCACGCCGTGCTGATCGCCATCCTCCTCTTCGTCACCGAGGTCATGGTCGTATTCGCGCAGCAGCTCAACAACATCCAGTCGCAAGCGCTCACGAACACCGACCCCACGACCACCGGCGGCATGGATGTCACAAACGTGCTCGCGTTCGCATCACCTGATATCGGCTTCATCCGCGGCTTCGCGCTCGTCGTCACGCTCGTGCTCACCGTCGTCGACACCTGGGCGCCGCACGCCACGTCCGGCGGCCACCACCACAAAGTGTGGCTCTACGCCGCCATCATGCTGCTCATGTCCGGCATCGCGCTGATGTTCGTCCCGCACATGGTGGGCGGCCTCTTCCAGAGCGTCTCCGGTGACCTGTCGGACAACACCCTTACCGCACCGCAACGCTAATCAGAGGAGGCAACACCATGCCCGGACTGTTCCGTCGCAACAAGCAGCAATCGCAGAGCAGCATCGACCCCGATGAGGTCGCCGCGCTCCTTCCCGCATCCGTGAAGCACCCGGAGGCGAACCGCTTCACGCCGCTCGGCACCGACTTCGACGGCGACGAGGGCTCCGACGAAGACATCGACTTCCTCGAGTCGCTCGTCAAGTCCGTCGACGCCCACACGCCCGCGCCGCGCCGCGCGCCTGAATCCGCACCGGCGCCCGTGTCGATGCAGACGCCGAGCATGCCCGCCGTCTCGAAGCTCGACGGCCTCTCGATCTTCCGCGACATGCCCTCGGACACGCCCGAGCGGACGAAGCTCAACCTGAAGGTCCCGGCCGTCGAGATGTTCGACCTGCTCGAGGACCTTTCGACCACGGCCGCCGCCCTCCGCAGACGAAAGGCGGCGTAAGAGCATGGCCCGCTGGGCGTCGAACCTGCTGTTCTTATCGATGCTGGCCTGGACGGCGCTGACTGCCGCCGTCGGCTGGACCGTGCTGCGCGGCGGCCCCAGGGCCGCCGCGTCGTCCGTCGAGGCAGCCGTAGCGTACGACGTCGCGGCGCCCGGCATCGACCGCCAGGTGCACTACCTGACGCGCGCGCAGGCCGCTGCCACCCTCCCGCAGCCCGAGCCGGCACCGGCGAAGCGCAACATGGGCCGTGCCCAGGCGCCGCCGCGCTACTCGCAGTCGGCGGGCATCGCGCCGCGGGTGAAGGCCGCCGACCCCGCGACGCAGCAGCGGGCGCGCCCCGCCCCACGGCCGGCCGCGAAGGCCGTCATCGTGCTCGACCCCGGCCACGGTCGCGGCGACCCCGGCGCGACGCACTACCTGCCCGACGGTTCCGGCCGCTGGGACGTCACCGAGGCCGAGTCCAACCTGCGCAACGCCGAGTTGATCCGCGACAACCTGGTGGACATGGGCTACGAGGTCTACCTCACCCGCACCGGCCCCGGCGAGGGCCCCGGCCGCCCGCTGCCGCTCCAGTTCATCACGTCCGACCTCTACTCCCGCGTCGCTCTCGCCACGTCCGTCGATGCCGACCTCTACCTGGCAATCCACGGAAACGGCGCCAGCGTCAAGTCGATCAGCGGCCCCGAAACCTGGTACTGCGGCAAGCACGAGGAGGGCGCCGCCAACGAGAAGCTCGCCCGCATGGTCCAGCAGGCGATGATGAACGGGCTGCACGAGTACGGCTACTTCCCGCCCAACCGCGGCATCATGGAAGACGCCGAGCGGCACCACTCCGGCGACTTCTGCCAGTTCGTCGTCACGCGCGAGACCCCCGTCCCCTCCGCGCTGCTGGAGTTCCTCTTCCTCTCCAACGACGACGACGCCCGCGTCCTCGCCGACGACCGCTCCCACGTCCTCATGGCCCGCCAGGTCGCCGCCGCCATCGACGCCTTCATCCAATCCGGCTAACCCCCCAAGCTGCTGCGCCCGCCCCTCCCAAGAACGTACACACACACCCTCGATGGCGTGGGGAATCGCAGCCAGGTGGTCGATACTACAGGTACGACGAGCCTCACGTACGACGGCCTCTACCGGCTGACGGGCGTGACCTACCCGAACGCCGACACGCAGAGCTACACGTATGATGCGCAGGGAAACCGGTTGACGAAGGTGCACAACGGCACACCCACCAGCTACAGCTACGACGACGCGGACCAGATGACGCTCGCCGGCGGCGTGGCCTACACGTACGATGCCGACGGCAACCAGACCGCCGCCGGCGCCGATACGTTCAGCTGGGATGCGGAGAACCGCATGACCGCCTCGACCATTGGCGGCGTCAACGGCAGCTACGCCTACGACGGCGCAGGGCTGCGCAGGTCGCGCACGCTCGGCGGTGCGACCGTGACGTACACGTGGGACCTGACGGGCAGCCTGGCCAACGTCCTGCGGGACTCCGCGGGGAACCGATATGTCTACGGCCTTGACCTGATCTCGCGCACCGACGGCGGCGGCGCGCAGGAGTACTACCTCACCGACGGACTGGGCTCGACGACGGGGCTGGCCGACGGCGCAGGCTCCGTCACGGATACCTATGGCTACGACGTGTACGGCGCCGTGCGCGCGCGCACCGGCACGAGCGGGCAGGAGTTCACCTTTACGGGCGAGCAGGTCGATAGCAGCGGGCTACAGTACCTGCGGGCGAGGTACTACGACGCCGCGAGCGGCCGTTTCGTGTCGCGCGATTCACTCCTGTGAATCTTGTGGATCCATACGGGCTGTGCTCCCTGAGCCATCCGGGCGATTGCGCGGAAGTCGGTTTGACGAAAGCCATCGACTACGGCGCTGACTATATTCAGGACAAGGCGAACCGAATTGGAATCGAAAAGGGCATCATCGCGATAGGCACAGGGCTTGTCTGCGCAGGGGCAGTCGCTGCACCCGAGTCGATTGTATTACCAGCAGCGTGCATCGCGGGCATATCTGGATATCTCTTCGCGCAGGAATACCAGTGGGTGGCAAACTGCGAAAACGTAGCTAGTGGGAAGCTGTCCGCAGACAGGGCATACGGTAAGAACGTGCTGTCTGCTTTCCCGCTGCCGCTAGGGCTCTTGGGCAAAGCCGTTGTAAACCCCGGCGTCAAGCGAGCTATTGGTCGCGGACCCCATTTTCTTCCCGGACTCCAGTGTGGGTCGTCAGTCGCGGAAGCGGCGAGCGCCTTCCAACAGAAAGAGTGACCGAATGATGTCGCGATTCCTTGTCATGGCCTTACTAGGCGCCTCCCTGGGGACTGTTCTCAGCCTTGCTTTCGGCATGTCGATCCAAGGCGCTCTTACCGCTGCTGTGATGGCAGTGGTTGTGATTGGCGGTTTCGTTTGGGCGTTCACTCGTTCGAGGCGGCGCAGTGCTAGCTGAGGGAAGGGATCGGAGCACTGCTGGACAGCGGCGGTAACCGTTACGTCTACGGTCTCGACCTGATCTCCCGCACGGACGCTACCGGCGCGCAGGAGTACTATCTGGCGGACGGCCTCGGCTCGACGACGGGTCTCACGACGGGCAGTGGTGCGGTCACAGACACGTACGCGTACGACGTCTACGGCGCCGTGCGCGCCCGCACCGGTACGAGCGGGCAGGAGTTCACGTACACAGGCGAGCAGGTGGACGCAACGGGGCATGCAGTATCTGCGGGCGCGCTACTACGACGCCGCGACGGGCCGCTTCGCGAGCCGCGACCCGCTGCCGTTCGTGCAGCGGTACGCGTACGTGGGTGGCGATCCGGTCATATAGACCGGCTCTGCGGTCGCCGCCGCCATCGACGCCTTCATCCAATCCCGCTAATACCGTACCGTCGTGTAGCATGGCACCGAGCCGGCGCGAACATGATTCTATGGAGCCGAAACGCGGAGCCATGGGAACCGAAGCACACGCAGCGAACCGCCTCCTGGCGCACCTTGAACTCGATCGTGAGGCGCCTTCGCTGGACTACCTGCACCGCATCATCCGCGCGCACCAGCAGCGGGTACCGTTCGAGACGCTGACGAAGCTCGCTGATTACGAGCCGGGCCTCGCACGCGGCGATTACATGCCACCGGTCGAGTTGTACATCGAGCGGATCATCGAGCGCGGCGCCGGTGGGCTATGTTGGACATTGGCGCGGGGGCTGCACTTCCTGCTGACGGACCTCGGCTTCGAAGCGGCACTGATGTACATGGAGCCCGGCCACTGCTGCGTGCGGGTCGAACTGCCCGAAGGCAGCTTCTACGCCGATGTGGGCTACTCCGCGCCGATCTTCCGGGCGTACCCGCTGTTCGAGTCGTTCGTGCTCGAGACGCCGTCGGAGCGGTTCGAGTACAACGTGACCAACGAGGGGATCTTGGTCACCCGGAACCCCGGCCCATCGAAGAAGCTTGACCCCGCACCACGTTCGCTCGAAAGCCTGAAGCCGCTCATCACGGCGGCAAACGACTGGAACGCCCCGAGGACGTTTCTCGCGATGCTTGCCATCTCCAAGCACGTTGACGGGGTCTACACGAGCCTGCAGAACGGCACGCTTCGGCGCTACATGCCCGAGGGGATCGAGACGACCGCAATCGAGCCGACGGAAGTGCCGGTGCTGGCCGCCCGAGTCTTCGGTATCGACCCGGCCCTCTACCTGGAGGCGGCCGCCATTCAGGCGCGCTACATGCCGCCGCCGTCGGCGCCGTAGCTCGAGGATCCGGCCAAGACCGCGCCCTCGCCGACGACCGCTCCCACGTCCTCATGGCCCGCCAGGTCGCCGCCGCCATCGACGCCTTCATCCAATCCCGCTAAACGCCGTGCACCGACCCGCTACACCGGCCCCGCAACCGCGCACATACACCCTCGATGACGTGGGGAATCGCAGCCGGATGGTCGATACTACTGGTAGCTGGCGTCGCATCCACATACGGACCGGAGCTTCATGCGAACGATGCGAAGGAGTGAGGCATGCGCGGGACGCTCTCCTTATCGGCACTAGACTCGTTGCCACTCGTCATCGGTGTCTTCCTGGTCGTCATGGCGATCGCAAGCTTATTCCGCCGCGGGAAAGTTGCGGAACGGCTCGTCAGGCGGGAACCCGGTGAACCTTGTGGATCGTAGCGGCCTCTGCGCCTTCGATCTGCCCTGCCTCGACCCCAGGGACTCATCTTGAAGCGTACGGCTCAGACAACGACCCTGGTCAGCGCCGGTTCGACATGAACAGCAACGCCCGCGGCAGGCGGTACGCCCAGGGCCTTAGCGCTTTTGGCCCTGCGATGGGAAGGGCCGGGCTTATTGCCCTTAGCCGATGAAGATGACATCGATTAAACGAGCATCCTCGTTGAGGAAGCGCCACGTTGTGAATCCCCCGGCGGCGTTTCGCAGACGGATGTTGCTCGCGCCGGTTGCGATTGCTCTATCGCTGGGTGGAGTTGCTATCGCATGTGGACCTGCGAGTGTGCGCTTCACGTTCGACAACCGTACCGGGTCGGCCTTATGTGAGTACAGGTCGCCCGAGGAAGCGAACTCGGAGACCTGTTTGGCCGAAATCGAACCGCGAGGCGAGACCAGGTGGGGGAGAGACTGCGATGGTCAGCGTAGCAGGCCAATCCCGATGGTCATCACCGTGAAGGCGACCGGCCACGAGATTTACAATAGAACAGCGTCGTGCGGGGAATGGGTTGATGCGAAGGCGAGATTCGTGATTGAGCAGGTCGGTGACGAGTTCATCGTCACAGACAACCTTGGCGGCGACGATCCGTAGCGGCGCCGGCGCGGTGACCGACGAGTTCACGCAGGCGGGCGAGCAGGTGGATGCGACGGGGCATGCAGTATCTGCGGGCGCGCTACTACGACGCCGCGACGGCCTCGCTTCGCGAGCCGCGACCCGCTGCCGTTCGTGCAGCGCTACGCGTACGTGGGTGGCGATCCGGTCATATAGACCGGCTCTGCGGTCGCCGCCGCCATCGACGCCTTCATCCAGCCCCGCTAAGCGCCTAGTGCACAGGGTTGTACAGCAATGTATACTTGTGTACAGAAGCACAAAGGAGGCGACGATGCCCAGGCAGGCCCGCACCACGCAGACGATCAACGCAACAGCTGCCAGGCAGCAATTCAGTGAACTGCTCAACCAGGTTTTCCGGCGCGAGAAGCGCGTCCTGATCGAGAAGAGCGGCCTCCCCGTCGCCGCCTTGATCTCGGCGGACGACCTCGAAAAGTTCGCGCGCCTGGAAGCGGAGCGCGAGCGCGACTTCGCCGTCCTCGACGAGGTCGGCACGGCCTTCAGGGATGTGCCGTCGGAGGAGCTCGAGCGCCAGGTGCGCAAGGCGATCGCCGGCGCGCGGTCGGAGCGGCGGCCCGCCGCGAAGCGCCGCGCGAAGACCGCGTGATCACGGCGGTCCTCGACACCAACGTCCTTGTGTCGGGCCTTCTCGGTCAGGGCGCTGCGCCGCTGACGCCGCCGGCCGCGCTGATCGCCGCATGGCGGTCAGGCGCATTTGAACTCATCAGCTCCGCCGACATCCTCAGCGAAGTCGAGCGCACACTCCGGAAGCCGTACTTCGCCAAACGTATCTCGCCTGAACAACGACTGCGCCTGCTGGCGCTTCTGCGCCGCAGAAGCCGCGTCGTCAGGGTGACCACGCGCGTGTCCGGCATTGCCAGCCACCCGGCCGACGACCTGATCCTCTCGGCGGCAGTCAGCGCGAGAGCCGGCTACCTCGTAACCGGAGACGGAGCGCTGCAAGATCTCGGCTCAGTCAGAGGCGTCCGCGTCGTCAGTCCGCGCGCGTTCTGGGCCGTGCTGCAGGAAAGCCGCTGACTCGACGCGCCAACGTCCTCATGACCCGCCAGGTGGCCGCCGCCATCGACACCTTCATCCAGTCCCGCTAACCCCCCAAGCTGCTGCGCCCGCCCCTCCCAAGAAACGTACACACACACCCTCGATGGCGTTGGGAATCGCAGCCAGGTGGACGATACTACAGGTACGACGAGCCTCACGTACGACGGCCTCTACCGGCTGACTGGCGTGACCTATCCGAACGCCGACACGCAGACTGGCGCGACGGTCGCTTGCGCTGCTGGTGGTTTTTCGAGTTGGGCGGCTGGCGCCGGCGATTCTGGCGGAGATGCGTCCGGCCGAAAAGAATGAGGGGGACAGCTGCTAATGGAACCAGGGCAGACGGGGTTCGGATTGGTCTTGATGGGCGCTGGGGTGGTGTTCGTAGCTTTGCGAAACCGTCTCGCCAGCGAGATCTATCGGTACTACAACAGCATCCCGGATCCGCGCTGGCGGCCTCGGTGGTTGCCGGTGCAGTTCAGGCCGACGCAGCGGCAGGCGAGGATCATCCTCTGGTTGGCTGTTCTTGCGCTATGGGGCGTCGGCACCCTATTTGTGCTCGTCGGTGCGACTTAAGAGCACTCCACATACGGAGCGGAGCTTCATGCGAACGAAGCGAAGGAGTGAGGCATGCGCGGGACGCTCTCCTTATTGGCACTAGACCCCTTGCCACTGGTCATCGGTGTCTTCCTGACCGTCATGGCGATCGCAAGCTTTCTCCGCCGCGCGGAAGTTGCGGAACGGCTCGCGCGCTCCTACACACAACAGCCAAGTCCGTCATGGGCGCCAACTATCTTGAGGAAACGCTTTGGGATACGAGAGACCCGCGTCATTTCGCTCCTGATTTCCACATTGATGCTGGCTGTCGGATTCCAACAGCTGATAGCCGCATTCACGTGATCAGCAAAGATTCCGCATGAGCTGTTGTGGGTCTCGCGCGCGCAGCGGCACGAGCGGGCAGGAGTTCACGTCAGTCCCCGGCGTGGAGGCCGACCCCATGATCGTTTGGTATATCACAGCGGAAGGCCTGATCCTGGCTGGCTGTCTGCTGCTCGGGACCTGGCAGATCGTCGCTGGAAGCTACGAGTTCAAGCCGGTAGGTGTATTGCTTAGCGTGCTGACGTATGCGCTCTCGATTCCAGTCGCCATCGAAGTCCTTGCGTGGTTGGTCGACTTCGGACTGCCTTTTGGGTTCGCCGTCGTGTCGTCGTTGGGCGTGGCGGTCATCGCACTGTGGTTCGTCCTCGTCACCGCCTACCCCGGCACGCTGTTCCGCAGGGCGAGACGACCGCTGCGACGATGAGCTCGTGTCTTAGGCGAATTGCCGTGACTTGCGCGCTCCGATCGGAGGGGATGGGGACGAAGGGCCGTACACCTCGGTAGCCGTATGTCCCGCGCAGTCAGCCCCGCTCCTTTGCTGTTTGCCGTCGTCTCGCCCTCTGCTCCCTGCTGCCCGAAGATAGACTCAAGCAGCGGGCGTCAGCCCATCGTCAGTTGAGCTCTACCAGCGCCGCAATCCATCTGTGTAATCTGTGAAATCTGTGGTTCCCCGTCGTCCATTTTCATCCGCGGGGGTGAAGGGCCCCCTCATGTAGAACTCTCTGTTGCCTGTTCTGCCGCCGCAGGCGCCCCGGTGACGCCCGGCGATGTGAGTTCCACCCCTGACAGCGTACCCTCGCCCCGTGAATGGCTTTCTGCTCCGCCAACCGCGTCGCCGCCTGCTGGTTCGCTGTTCGCCGTGGCCGCGGGAGACCCGGAACAATCTCCCGCACGGCCGCTCGTCCAGATTCGGAACAATCAAGGTTGCGCGAAAATCGCGAATTCCGACGCAGTCAATCAACCCCCGTCCGGAGCCCCTGCTCCCAACTTCGGAGCGCCAACCGCGGCCCGTGTTGCTTGCCGTCGTTAGCTGTCGCCTCCCGCTCTGTTGTCTGTTCTCTGTTCTGCGGCCCGCAGGCCGCCGCCCTCTGTTCTGCGGCGCCAGCCGCCCCTACAATCGCAGCATGGTCAAGATCGCCGTGCTCGGCAGCTTCAACATGGACCTCGTCATGCGCGCCGAACGCCGGCCCCTCGTCGGCGAGACGCTCCAGGGCGACTTCGCCATGCACCTCGGCGGCAAGGGCTTCAACCAGGCCGTCGCTGCCCGCCGCCTCGGCGCCGACGTCGCCATCACCGGCCGCGTCGGCGACGACGAGTTCGGCCGCGCCTTTCTCGCCGCGCTCGACCGCGACGGCATCGACCGCCGCGCCGTCGCTGTCGACCCCACGGCCGGCACAGGCATCGCCAGCATCGTCGTCGAGCCCGATGGCGGCAACACGATCCTGCAAGACCCGCGCGCCAACCGCGGCCTGACCGCGGCCGATGTCGCCGCGCCCGCGCTGTTCGCCGCCGCCGCCGTCGCCATGCTCCAGCTCGAAACGTCGATGCCCGCCGCGATCGAATTCGCGCGGCGTGCCCGCGCGGCCGGCGCCACGACGCTGCTCAATCCCGCCCCCGCCGCCGCCGTGCCCGCCGAACTGCTCGCCCTCTCCGACGTGCTCGTGCCGAACGAGATCGAAGCGCGCACGCTCACCGGCGCCGCCGGCCACGGCATCGAAGCGGCGTTCGACATGGCCGCGGTGCTGCTGCGGGGGCGACCGCGCGCCGTCGTGATCACGCTCGGCGAGCGTGGCACAGTCCTCGTCGACGAGACGCATCGCGTGCACGTCCCGCGCTTCGACGTGCAGGCCGTCGATACCGTCGGCGCGGGCGATGCGTTCTGCGCGGCGCTCGCGGTCCGCATCGCCGAGGGCGCGGTGCTGGTGGAAGCCGTGCGCTTCGCCAACGCCGCCGGCGCCATCGCGACGACGCGCCCCGGCGCCGAGCCATCGATGCCCCACCGCGATGAAGTCGAATCGCTGTTATCGAGAGGAGTGCCCGCATGACCTTCGACCGCGACCGCGAAAGCCACGTCATCATGGGACGCGAAGTCATCCGCAACGAGGCCCGCGCCCTCGAAGAAGCCGCCAACAACCTCGGCCACGACTTCATCGAAGCCGTCGAGTTGATCGCCCGATGCGAGGGTCAGATCGTCGTCACCGGCGTCGGCAAGTCGGGCCACGTCGCCGCGAAGATCGCCACCATGCTCGCATCGACGGGCACGCCCGCCACCTTCCTGCACGCCGGCGAAGCGATCCACGGCGATCTCGGCGGCCTGCGCAAGAAGGACGTCGTGATCGTCGTCTCGCACAGCGGCGAAAATCCCGAGCTTATTGCGCTGATGCCCGTCTTCAAGCGCCTCGAGCTGCCCGTCATAGCCATCATCGATAACCTGAAGTCGACGGTCTCGCTCGTCTCCAACATCGTGCTGGTGCCCGGGCGCACGGCATCGAACGACCCCATCGGACTCGCACCGACCGCCGCCTCCGCCGCCGCCATGGCCATCGGGGACGCCATCGCGCTGTCCGTCGCCCAACACCGCGGTTTGAGCGCCGCCGACTTCGAGCACCACCCGGGCGGCGCACTCGGCAAGCTCATGAAGTCCGTCTACAACCAGGCCGAAAAGGACCGCGATTGGGAACCCGGCCCCGGCGCCACCCCTCGTCCAATGCCGCCAAATGATGATTAGTGCCGGTCCAACTTGATGAGTCCATCGAGGCGTCGCAGGGTTCGTCTGTCGGAGCTGTAGGGGCACGGTGCGCCGTGCCCTCTCACGATGCGCCGTGCCGGGAGCCGATGCTCAGTCCACCGCGATCTGCTCAATCGTCGGCGCCACCTTCAGGCCCCGCACCGGCGAAACGAACAGCACCACGGCCCCACCGAGCATCGCGCACGCGCCGGCGACCACCACCGGCCGCGCGCCGTATCGGTCCGCCACGACGCCCGCGGTGAGCGCCCCGGCCAGCGTCGCCAGCAGCCCGGCGAAACGCACCGCCGCGTTCACGCGCCCCAGCAGCCGCTCTGGCGTCATCGACTGCCGCAGGCTGATCTGGTTGATCTCGTACACCGTCCACGCCGGGTCGGAGATCACCTGCTGCGCGATCAGCAGCGCCGCCCCGGCGAGCGACGCCTCGCGCGCCCCCGCCATCGCCAGCATGCCGATCGCAGCGATGCACAGCGACAGCATCATCGCCCCGCCGATGCCGAAACGCCGCGCCGACCAGCCCGCCGCCAGCGCGCCGAAGAACGACGTGATCCCGCCGATCCCGAAGATCAGCCCCAGCACCCCCGGCGAGAACCCCAGTTCCTGGTTCGTATAGATCAGGAACACGGCGCCGACCATCCCCATCGCCAGCGACAGCATCACGAAGCTCGCAGTCACCGCGCGCAGCACAGCGTCACCGGCGATGAGCCGCATCCCCTCCATCACCTCGACGCGCACGCTCTGGCGATCCGCCACCGGCGACGGCGGCGGCTCCGGCGCGCGGATGCTCCGCACCGATGCCGCCGAGAAAAGGAACGAGATCGCGTCGATGAGGATCGCGCCCGGCGCCGTCAGCAGCTGCACCAGCCACCCCGCCGCGCTGAACGCGCCAAACTCCGCGACCGAGAAGCTCGCCGTGAGCTTGCTGTTGCCTTCCAGCAACTCCTCGCTCCGCACGATGGTCGGCAGGTACGACTGGTACGCGACGTCGAAGAACGTCGTCAGCACGCCCGCTGTAAACGCCACGACGTACAGCTGCTCGACGCGCAGGACGCCAAGCACTGCCGCGAGCGGTATCGATGCCAGCGCTCCGGCCCGCGCGATGTCCGCCGCGATCATGATCGGGCGACGCCGCAGCCGGTCGACCCACACCCCCGCGACGAGCCCGAAGCAGATCCCGGCCACCACGTCCGACGCCGTCACCAGCGCCACCTGGAGTGGCCGCGCGTGCAGGTACAGGATCGCCGTGAACGGCAACGCCGTCCGCCCGACGAGCGATCCGAACACCGAGATCGTCTGCCCGGCCCATAGCCGTAAAAAGTCGGGATGCCGCCAGAGCCCGCTGAATCGCGGCCGCATGTGGCCCTCCGCGCAATGCCATCAGATTGCGCGGATTGTACCGTCCCGCCGAGCGGCGGCTATCCGGGCTGCAAAGCTGTCGTTGGAGTCGGATGGAAGAGAAGCTCGCCGCCGGCAACGACGGCTCGTTGCCAAACTCCCCTTCCCGACGCCGGGAAGGGGCCGGGGGCTAGGTCGTACCAGCGACGCCAGCCCTCCCGGCGTTTGGTTCTTGGTCCTGGGTTCTTGGTTCTCGGCCCCCGCCTAGATCCCATTGTCCCGAAGGAACTCGAGCACCGCCGCGTTGAAGCGCTCCGGCTGGTACAGGTTCACCGCATGCCCCGCCTGGTCGATGACGACCTTCCGCGCATTGCGGATCTTCGACGCCATGTAGTCGCCGCCCGCCTTGTACCGCTCGTCGTCCGCGCCGAGCACAATCAGCGTCGGCACGTCGATCTCCTCCAGGTGCTCCATCACGCTCGCATCGCGCTGCGTCAGGATGCCGCGCCCCGCGAACGCCAGCCCCTGCGCCGACCGCTGGTACTGCCGCGTCGCATCGATCTCGATGCCACGCCCGAACCCGTCGAGCCCGCGCTCCTCGAACCGCTTCGCGTAGCCGATGGAGAAGTCGTTCCAACCGGCGCGCGCCTCATCCTTGCGATAGCCGGGCCCGGTGTTACAGAGGATCAGCGCCCGCACCATCTCCGGGTGCGCGAGCTGGAACTCCAGCGAGATGTACCCCCCGAGCGACAGCCCGCCGATCACCGCCTGCTTGATGCCGAGATGCCGCAGCAGCGATGCCATGTCCTCGACGGTCAGCTTCTCGCTGTAATCCTCCTGGTTGGGCGGGCTGTCCGTGCCGCCGTGTCCCCGCATGTCCCAGCCGATGACGCGATAGTCGCGCAGCGCCTCGAACTGCGGGTTCCACATCTGCAGCGTCGCCGCGAACGCGTTCGTCAGCAGGATCGGCGCACCGTAGTGCGAGCCATGCTCTTCGTAGTTGATGTGGATCCCGTTCAGCTCGACGACCGGCATGCATCCCCCGTTTCCCGTGCGGAATCACGAACGCGCGCATCTTCGCGCACCGCCTCGCGTGGGGCAATCTTCGGGAGCGATACGCGACGGCCGAGCGCGTAACCACCGGCATAGGGGCACGGTGCGCCGTGCCCGCCTCCGGGAGGTACCCTGGGAGACCAGAGGGCCGCGTGGAACTACCGCGGCCAGAGGTAGCCAAGCCAGCCGAGCGACGCCGGCAGCGGCAGCGGCGCCGGTTCGGGCGTCTTCGGGAAGTGCGATCCTCGCTTGTCCATCACCAGTAAGTATCGGCCGTCGGCCGCAGCCCCGAACCTGCCCAAACCGCCTTCGCGTCCCTACAATGGAGCCGATGCCGCCAGCCGACCCTACCGACTTCGACTCCATCACCGAGAGCGCGCCGCTCGTCGCAGAGCTGCGGGCGCGTGTCGAGCGCGACGGCCCGATGACTTTCCGCGAGTTCATGGCGGCGGCGCTGTACCACCCGAAGTACGGCTACTACAGCACCAACTCCGGCACGATGAGCCGAGGCGGCGATTATGTCACGTCGCCGGAAATGCATCCGGTCTTTGGCACGCTCGTCGCGAAGCAACTGCGCGAGATGTGGGGCGTTATGTCGCGCCCCGCCCGCTTCGATGTGGTGGAGATGGGCGCCGGCACCGGCCTTCTCGCCCGCGACATCATCCGCGCCGCCACCAGCGATCCCGACTTCGCCGTCGCGCTCCGATATCGCATCGTCGAAGTCAGCCCCGCCCTCGCACGCGCGCAGAGACGCACGATCGAGGACGCGGATCTATCCGAAGCCGTAATCGACTGGTTCGACGAACTGCCCGGCGCCATCGAAGGCTGCGTGCTCTCCAACGAACTCGTCGATGCGTTCCCCGTCCATCGCGTCGTGCGCCAAGGAGACGACCTGCGCGAGGTCTGCGTCGCCTACCGCGACGGCCGCTTCGTCGATGAACTTCGCCCGCTCTCCACCGACGCGCTGCGCCGCTACTTCGACGACCTCGGCCTCCTGCCGGGCGACGGCTCCTTCGCCGAGGTCAACCTGGACGCCGTCGCATGGATCGACCGCGTCGCCGCATCCCTGCGGCGCGGCTACGTCCTCACCTTCGATTACGGCTACGAGGCCGAGGCTCTCTACGCGCCATGGCGCCGCGATGGCACGCTCCTTTGCTTCTACCGGCAGGACGCCAGCAGCGATCCCTACCAGCGCATCGGCAGGCAGGACATCACCGCCAGCGTGGACTTCACCACGCTCAGGCGAGCGGGCGAGCGGGCCGGGCTGCTCACGCTCGCCATGACCGACCAGTCGGCGTTCCTCGTGAGCCTCGGCATCGGCGAAGGGATCGCCGGCATCGCGTCCGATCGCCCGGAGCAGATGGAGGAGTATTTCGCGCGACGCCGCGTCGTGATGGACCTCATCGACCCCGCGCGCCTCGGCGGCGTAAAGGTGCTGCTGCAGGGCAAAGACGCGCCCACCGCCCCCCTCCGCGGCTTCGCCGACGCACTGACATCATCGTAAGCGGGTGGGCCATGGGACGCGGGCGTCTCCCCGCCACCGCGTATCCGTTTGGAAACACATTTTCGGGCTCGCGGATGGCATCCTGTGGCAGGAAGATCCATGAACCTGAAGAAGAACCTCGGCACCAAGATCGCGGCGTGTATCGCCAGCATCGGCGCGCTCGCGGCGGTCTGGGGCCTCGTCTACCAGAACCCGCCCCCGCCCGCAGCCAGCGCGCAGGCCGAAACATCTCCCGCGGCGGCCACACCCACCGTGACGCAGCGGAAGGCCGCTCCCGCCGCCACACCGGTGACGACGCAGCGCCACACGAGGACGCGCGTTTCCTGACATGCACAGACACTCATTCCCGGCCATGGGCGGAATCGTTGAGCTGCAGATCGTTGGCGGCGACGCCGCCGCTCCCGCGCGCATCGAGGCGATGTTCGCTGCGCACGAGCAGGTCCTGAGCCGCTTCCGTTCCGACAGCGAGTTGTGCGCGCTAAACGCCTCGCCGGCCACCCCGTTCCGTACCTCTCCGTTGCTGTTCGATGTCATGAGCGAGGCCGCCGGTTGGGCCTGCGTCACCGGCGGCGTGTTCGACCCGACCGTCATCGACGCGCTCGAGGCCAACGGCTACGACCGCCCCTTCGACCGAATCGCCCACGGAACCGCGGTACTGCCCCGTCCGCCGGCGGCCGCGGGCCGCTGGCGTCGCATCGCTTTCGACTTCGAGCACGAGACCATCACGCTGCCGGCCGACGCGCGCATCGACCTCGGCGGCATCGGCAAGGGCTACACCGTCGACCGCGCCATAGCCACGCTCGGCGCCGCTGCCAACGCGATGGTCAACGCCTCGGGAGACCTGTACGCCGCGGGCGACGGACCCGATGGCGACGGCTGGTACGTCGGCGTGCAGGATCCGTTCTCCCCGGACGACGACATGGTCGTGCTCAACGTCAACGACCGCGGTGTCGCCACCTCGGGCAGCATCAAGCGACACTGGACCGCCGGAGACGCGCGCTATCACCACCTGATCGACGCGCGCGACGGCCATAGCTCGTCGAGCGATCTCCTCTCCGCGACCGTCGTCGCCCTCACCGCTACCCAGGCCGACGTCCTGGCGAAAACCGCGTTCCTTCTCGGCTCGCAGCACGGCCTCCGCATGGTGGAGCGCTTCGCCGGCGCGGAGTGCATCGCCGTCACGGCGCAGGGCCACGTGTTGATGACGACGGGCATGGCGGAGTACTTCGCGTGAACCACGAGTTCTGGTATCTCTCGCGCGCCGCGGGCTTCGGCTCACCTGCGACCGCACCGGGCCCTACACCGGAGTGCGCATCACCGTCGCCTCGCGCGTCACGACGAATGCTGACGGCAGCTTCACCGGCGCCCTTTCCGGCCAGATGCGCCGCATGAGCTGATTACCACTTCCCTCCCATTCGTGCCGGGCGATAGAATCAGGCGTTCCCGGGCTCCCACACGCTTCAGGAAGGATGTCCCATGAAGCGCCTTCTGGCTCTCTGCGTCACACCGGGCAAGCGCTGATGGCGAACGACGACGTCACCGTCCGCCCGATCGATTTCGCCCGCGACGAAGCCCCGCTCCGGTCGTTCCTCGGCGAGCGCGACCGCATGCGCCTCGAGCACTGCGAGGCCGCATGCCAGGCCGGCGATTGCTTCGTCTACGTGGCCGAGAAGGACGGCCTTGCCGTCGGCTGGGCCGTCGTCCACATCAAGTTCCGCGGAGACCAGGACTGGGATCCGCCGGATGACGACACGCGCCAGTTTCAGCAGGGCGACAACGCCTATCTCGAGAACATCGAGGTGACCGCCCGGCTCCGCAGCAGCGGCGTCGGCGCCATGCTCCTCGAAGCCGTCCAGGCCGAAGCGAAGCGCCGCGGCAAGCGGCACCTCTGGCTCCACACGAGCGAGAACAACAAGAAGGCCCACACGCTCTTCGATCGTGAGGGCTGGACGTGCGAGCGCAGCGTCTATCCTCCGTGGAAGCCCACCTCGCGCACGCGCATCTACCGCAAGGAACTGTAGCGGCGCGCCCGCCGGTCCCGATGAGAGGCATCGCCATGCGCAAGATCTTCGTCCGCACGCTCGCTGTCACCGCCGTGATCCAGTTCGTCATCACGCGCGCCATGGCGGGGCACGCGATCGAGGAGGGGCGCGCCGAACGCATGTGGATGATGTACCCGCTCAACGTACTCATCAACGCCCTCGCATGGACCCTGATGCTCTCCCTCGCCGGGCGCTTTGTCCGCATCTTCCGGCACACCACGTGACCGTCGCCCGCACCATCCGCCACGTCGACGCCTTCACCACGACGCCGCTGCACGGCAATCCCGCCGCCGTCGTGGATGGCGAGGGCCTGTCGACGGAGACGATGCAGCGCATCGCCCTCAACCAGCACCTGTCCGAAACCGTCTTCCTGCTGCCGCCGAGAGCGCCCGAGCACCACGCGCACATCCGCATCTTCACACCCGGCACCGAACTGCCGTTCGCCGGCCACCCGACGATCGCCGCCTCGCACGTCCTGATCAGCGAAGGCCGCGTGACGCTGGGGCCCGTCGCTCCCCTGCTCCTCGAAACGGGCGCCGGTGTGATCCCCGTGGTCGTCTCCGGCGACGGCGCCCCGCTCTACACCATGACGCAGGCATCGCCGCAATTCCGCCCGGCCGAGTTCGACCGCGCGACCATCGCCGCCAGCATCGGCCTCCAACCGGAGGACATCCTCCGCGCCGAGCACGTCTCGACCGGCATCTTCTGGCTCATCGCCCAGGTCGCCTCGCTCGATGCCATGATGCGCGTGCAGCCCGACATCATGGCGCTGATGAAGATCCCCCACGGCCTGTCGATCTTCTGCATCGGCGCGCAGTCATCCGATGCCGACATCCACGTGCGCGCCTTCGCCCCCGATGCCGGCGTGTTCGAGGATCCCGTGACCGGCAGCAGCAACGGCTGCACCGCCGCCTTCATCGCCAAGCACGCGCTCATGCCCCTCAAGGGCAGCGAGATCGCGTACACGTCGGAGCAGGGTCTGGAAATGGGTCAGCCCGGCCGCGTCCACCTCCGCGTCAGCGGCCTGCCCGATGCCCCGTCCGTGCACGTCGGCGGCCACGCCGTCACAGTCCTGCGCGGCGATCTGCTACTGCCCGCCCCATGACCATCGCCGCGATCTTGCTCGCCGCCGGTGCATCCGGAGACTTACGCGAACCGGCAGCGCTGCTCCCGTTCGGCGGCGACGCCACGCTCATCGAGTACCAGGTCGCGCAACTCCAGGCCGCCGGCGTCGACGTCATCGAGGTCGTGCTGGGCGCCGATGCGGACGACATCATCCCGCTCGTCTCCGGCAACGATGTCGAGCCGATCCTCAACCCACGCCCTGAGAGCATCGCCGCATCCTTCCGCGTCGGCGCATCCGCCGTGCCGCGCGACACCGCGACCGCGATCGTCGTCAACGTCGAGCAGCCGCGTTCGGCCGAGGTCTACCGCCGCCTGCTCGAAGCGCACGCCGAGCGTGGCGCCGCCATCACCCGCCCGGCGTTCGAGGGCACGCCCGGCGCGCCGATCGTCGTCGACCGCACCGTCCTCGCCGAGCTGCGCAACCTCACCAGCGACGCGCTCGGCCTGCGCCCCGTACTCGAACGCCACGCCGCGAGCATCACCGACGTCCCCTTCGACAGCGACACCGTGCTGCTGGAGATCCGTTCGATCGAGGACTACGACCACGCGCGCGACGTGTTCGGATTCGCGTGATGGACCCCGGCGCCTCCCCCAACCCCGATCTCCATGCCGTCCTCGATCGCTTCGGGATCGAGCCGGCCTCCATCAGCGCGATCGTGGCAGGTCGATACAACACGCACTGGCGCGTGGCCACGTCCGCCGGCGAATGCGCCCTGCGCCGCTATAACCAGGCGCGCCTCCCAGCGTCGATTCCCCACGAGCACGCGATGCTGGAGCACGTCGCCGCGCGCGGCTGGCCGGTGGCCGCGCCGGTCAAATCAAGCGACGGCGCGACCGTCGTCGAGTTCGACGGCCGCTGCTACGCGCTGTTTCCATGGCTGCGGGGCCAGCCTGGCCCCGCGCACAGCATCGCCCACCTGCGCATCAAGGGACGGCTGCTCGCCCGCCTCCATCGCGACATGACGTCATTCGGCGCGAGCGAGCAACGCGCCGGCTTCGGCCGCGTCTGGGAGCTGGATCTGCCGCTGCAGTCCTCGCGCTTCGCCACGTTCAACGAGATGCTCCGTGAATTCGGACGCGAGCACGCCCGCCTCGCTTCCGCCATCCGCGCGCAGCGATACCGCAGCCTGCGCGAGCTCGCGCGAAGCAGCTACGGCGACCTGCCAGACGTCGAACTCCACGGTGACTTTCAGCGCGACAACCTGCTGTTCGACGGCGGCGAGCTCACGGGCGTCCTCGACTTCGACAACGCGCACGGTGACGCGCGGGTCGTAGACATCGCCTGGAGCATCATCAGCGACTGCGTCGAGCCACCAGCCGAGACGGCGATCGATCCGCATCTCGCCGCCGCGCTCGTCGGCGGCTACGCCGAGCACTCGCCGCTCTCCGACGCCGAATTGCGCCTCATCGTGCCGCTGATCCGAGCGCACAACGTCGCGATGTGCGCCTGGGGCGTCCGGCGCTATCTGGAGTCCGGCGACGCTGACGCGCTGCCCCGCCTCGAGCGCCGCGTCAGCGTACGCCTCCCCCAGCTCGAAGCCCGCGCCGTGGCGATCGAAGAAGCGCTCGCCTCGACCCACCGCTCGTCCTAGATGCGCTAGTCTGTTTGCTGTTTGCTGTTTGCTGTTTGCTGTTTGCCGTCTGTTGTCTGTTGTTCCGTCGCCGCTCAGCCGACAGGCTCCGGCAGCAGCCGCTGGAACAACTCGTTGCTCAGCAACCGGCCGCGCGCCGTCAGCCGCAGATGCGTCGCCGTGCGCTCCAGCAGTCCATGGCCGGCGAATTCGTCGATGACGGCGCCGTGCACATCTTCGACGCGCCTCCCGTAGCGCGCCTCGAACGCAGCGAGGTCGATGCCGTCGCTGAGCCGCAGCCCGAGAATCAGCGTGTCCGACATCGACAACGCATCCGTGATCTGCTCGGCACCCGCGATGTGGCGCATCTCGCCTTCACCCGCCGCGCGCGCCGCCACCGACTCATCGACGAGTTCCGAATAGCGCGTCGGCAGCAGTACCGTTGAGAAGCGCACGCCGTTGAGGAACGAGTGCGCCCCCGCGCCGAGCCCCAGGTACTCGCGATTCCGCCAGTACACCAGGTTGTGCTTGCACTGAAACCCCGGCCGCGCCCAGTTCGAGATCTCGTAGTGCTCGTAGCCCGCGCGCGCCATCCGCTCCTGCGTCCACTCGTAGTGCTCCGCCTGCATGTCAGCGTCCGGCGCCGGCACGCGCCCGCGCGCGATGTCGCGCGCCAGCGGCGTGCCGTCTTCCACCGTCAGCGCGTAGAGCGACAGATGCTCCGGGCCCAGCGCCAGCGCCTCCTCCAGCGTGCGCTGCCACGCCGCCAGCGGCTGCTCCGGCAGGCCGTAGATGAAGTCCAGGTTGACGTTCTCGAAGCCCGCTTCGCGCGCGGCCGCGAACGCCCGCCGCGCGTCGTCGGCGCTGTGCTGGCGGTCGAGCTGCACCAGCTCCTCGTCGTCAAACGACTGCACGCCCATCGACACGCGGTTGAACCCGGCCGCGCGCAGCCCTGCCAGGTACTCCACCGTCAGCCGCCCAGGATTCGCTTCGAGCGAGATCTCGGCGTCCGGCGTCAGCCGGAACATCGCGTGCAACCCGTCCAGGATCTTCACCATCTCCTCGACCGGGTTGAGGCTCGGCGTGCCGCCGCCGAAGAAGATCGTCTCCACCGGCCGCCCGCCGGCCGCCTGCACCCACAGCGACGCGTCCTTCAGCAGCGTTTCCGCGTAGGACGGGATCATGTGTTCGTGGTTGGCGTACGAGTTGAAGTCGCAGTAGCCGCACTTGGCCGTGCAGAACGGGATGTGGAGATAGATGCCGATGGCGTCAGTGTTCACACCAGATCGTAACAGCGCCCGCGCCAGCGCACCAAAACGAACGTGACGCACCAGCCCCTCTCTCCGCGATGCGGAGCTCGGAGCTTCGCTCAGGCCCGCGCGCCGCCCTAGCTCACCGCTGCCAGCCACCCTACGGCGAGTGCGGCGGAACCCGCGCCAAGCACGCCAAACCCAAACTGAAGCGCGGAACTGTCCCGCCGCCACAAGAACGCGCCCGCACTGGCCGCGAGGCACACCACCCCGAGCGACGCGGTCGCCGCGTAGATGCGTGCGTCGTACTCCACGAGCGGCGCAATTGCCCCGCTCAGCACCAGCGCCGCACCAAACGACGCCCACGCCGCGAACATCGAGTTCCGCGCGCCTAATCGATGCCCCAGCCCGGCGATCCCGTACGAAGCGTCGGCGTCGATGTCCGGCAAGGTGTTCGCCAGGTGCAGCGAGAGCCCGATCAGCGCGCCCAGCGGCAGCAGCCACCAAAGCACCACCTGCCACGCGCCGAGCGTCAGCCACACCCACGCCGGCAGTACCGGTATCGCCACCATGAACGGCAGCGCACTCCAGATCGTGCGCTTCAGCCGCACGTCATACGCAAGCCCGCATCCAAGCCCCAGCATCGCCAGCACGAAGCTGCCCGGACCGAGCGTCGCCGCCAGTGCCGCCGCCGCGACGATCAGCAACCCGGCGAGGATCAACGCCCCCCGCGGCCGCACGACTCCCGCCACGATCGGCTTCCACGGCTTGCTGGCCGCATCCAGATCGCGGTCGCAGTAATCATTCGTGGCGCCGATCGCGCTCTGCGCGCACAGCATTACCAGCAGCATCGAAGCCAACGTAAGGGCGTCCGGCACGCCGGCGGCCGCCACGAACGCCAGCGCCGCCGTGGCCGCCGCGTTGAGCAGCGTTGGGAAGGGATGGATGACGCGAAGCGCGCGCGCAAGCCGCCGCGCGCCCCGCGCCCGCGGAACCGCAGCCGTATCGGACAACGTCAGGATCGGAGCGCGCATCGGCGGAGCCTCCCGCTCGGGCCTTCGCAGAGCATACTCCGATCGGACGGTGCTGGATGTGCCGTCATGCTCCCTCCGCACCAGTCTTTGTCACTTTGAGACGACATTAGTGACAGACGCACTTGACAGGCGTTGAAGATCCGCCATATCGTAGATCTAGCCCGAATCCGGACGGGCCATGAGTACGCCAGGTAATCAAAGGAGGTGTCTCATGAACGACCGCATCCGTTGGGGTATCTGGCAAGTCGACTGAGCAGCCCTGTCTGGGTTTAGACAGGGCGGGCCGGCAAGGCAGGCTCCGCACAACCATGGCCGCACGGGACGCCACTTTGAGCGATTATCCCAACCATGACGGAGGTTACCCGTTCTGGAGCCTGCTGGACTCTCAGAATTGAATAGCACCACACGAAGAGGCTTTCCTGACAGGGGGGCCTTTTCTCATGCCGCCCATGCCTGAAGACCTCACCACCCAGTCAAACCTATGGCTCGCCGATACCCTTTGGCGTCTCGGCGCCGTGCAGTTCGGCGATTTCACGCTCGGCCGCACCACCGTCCACTCGCCGATCCACATCAATCTGCGCCTGCTCATCGCCCACCCCACCGCGCTCGCGCGGTCCGCTCACATCATCCTGCAGGAACTCCAGACGCTGCAGGCCATGCGCAACCCCCAGGTCGATCCGTTCGACCTGGTCTGCGGCGTCCCCTTCGGCGGCCTCGTCGTCGGCGAGGCGTTCTCTCTCGCATCCAAGGTGCCGCTGATCTATCTCCACCCGCACACCGACGACCTGGAGTCCGAAGTCGAGGGCCTCTACCACCCCAGCCAGACCGCCATCATCATGGACGACCTCGTCACCGGCGGCGGCAGCATCATCGTCACCGCGAACCGCCTGCGCGACGAGGGCCTCTTCGTGCGCGACGCCGTCGTCCTGTTCGACCGTCAGTCCGGCGGACACGCCAAGCTCGATGAAGTGGGAATACGGCTCATCTCGGTGCTCACGCTCGAAGTCCTGCTGACCTACCTGCGTTCCAGCGGCAAGATCGGCGACGACTGGTATCGCAAGAGCATGGCCTACTTCGAGGAGAGCCGCGACCGGCAGTAACGAAGGCCAGGGGCGATTAAAGAAGACGGCGGATCGGTTTCCGGCCGGGGCGCGGGTCGTAGTTCGACTTGAACATCTCCAGCTTGTCCCGCTCGATCAGGTACTTCCCCGCGAACAAAACGGCGGGCACCTTCTTCTGCTTGATCAACCGCCGCAGGCTCTGCGGGTGGATGCCAAGCAGGCGCGCCGCTTCGACGAGGTCCAAGTAATTCTCGAACGGACTGGTAACCACGGCGCCCTCAACATATAAGACGCTATATCAGATGACTAATAGTAGCATGGACCGGCACCGCAGCGGTAGGCGTGTTATGTAGAGTCTTCCCGACGCCACCTCAGCGCCCGAATGGCCAGAACCGCCGCTTGCCGGGCCGCGATTCCGGCGCGGCGCCGCCATCGGCGGCAGCGCGCTCCACCGCCCGCTCGAGTCGCCGGCGCAGCATCATCATCGCCTCTGCCACGTCGAGCGCGGCCGCCGCATCGGCGCCGATTGCCGGAAACAAGGCGCGTGCCGTCTCGTTGAAGCGCGCCGTCGTGCCTCCCGCGCCGGCCCGCATGTGGTACACCCGCAGCTCGTTGACGCAGCCGTAGATCGCGGATAGCAGCTTCCGATACTGCTCGCCGTCCAATTCGATGATCGCCGACTCGCTCTCTACGTCTCTGCCGAGCGCCACCTTCACATCGCGCAGGCCGTGCGCCCCCGGCAGCTTCGTCTCGACGTCCAGGTCCGCGCCCGGCCGGCCCAGGTGGTACACCAGCGCCAGGTACACCAGCCGCGGTTCGTCATGTATGAGCTTGAGCGCGAACGTCACCGCACTACCCACCACGAACTACTTACTACCCACTCTGTCCAATCGAAAAGGCCCCGAAATCGGGGCCATCGATCATCACGCGCAACGCAACAGGCCGGCGCGGCGGCGTCTTGCCGCCGCCACGCGCCTAGCCCTTGTGCTTGCGTTGCCAGCGTGTCTTCTTCAGCATCTTGCGGTGCTTGTGCTTGCGCATCTTCTTCTTGCGCTTTTTGACGACCGAGCTCACGCGCGCTCCTCCTCTCGTCAGGCTGGCAGCGACAGGGCGCTACCGTCCACCCGCGGGCCGACGTACGCGTCTTCCCTGTGCTTGCCGGGCGACAGCGCGCAGTATACCGAAGCATTCCCCTAAAGACGAGACACACCCCTCCCGCGCCTTTCGTCGCCCGTGATGCCTGTGATAGAATCACACTCAGAAGCCGGACCGGTCGAAAGCACCAGGCCCTGGGTCTGAGGCTCTCACTCGGAGCGGCTCATTTTTTCATCAGGAGGACGCAGCGCAATTGTCAGAATTCAGTAGTGGTGGTGTCGCCAACCCGGAAGCCGAAGCCGGCGACAGCGATGCCATCTTCACCATGCAGAACTGGTTAGACTCGGGTACGGACTTCAAGACGCTGCGTCGCGGCGAGGTCATCGAAGGCACCGTCATGTTCATCCAGCGTGATGGCGTGATCGTCGATCTCGGTGCGAAGTCCGAAGGTGTGATCCCGCCCCACGAGATGCACTCACTCGGCGCCGATCCCCTCAGTAAGGTGCAGGTCGGTGACAAGATCCTTGTCTACGTCATGCAGCCCGAGGCGGACCAGGGCCAGGTGATCCTGTCCGTCGACCGCGCCCGCGGCGAACGCGGGTGGCGCGTCCTGCAGACCCGCTTCGAAGAGGGTGAGGCCTTCGACGGCGAAGTGACCGGATACAACAAGGGCGGCCTCCTCGTGCACGTCGAAGGCGTGCCCGCGTTCGTGCCGCTGTCGCAGGTCGTCGGCGTCCGCCCGGACCAGGACGGCGAAGGCGGCCTCGCCTCGGCCGTCGGCAAGCAACTGCGCCTGAAGGTCATCGAGATCAACCGCCGCCGCAACCGCGTCATCCTCTCCGAGCGTGCCGCGCTGCAGGAATGGCGATCGCAGCAGAAGGACCGCCTGCTCGCGGAGCTCAAGGAGGGCGAGATCCGCAAGGGCCGCGTCTCCAGCGTCCGCAGTTTCGGCGTCTTCATCGACCTCGGCGGAGCCGATGGCCTCGCCCACCTCAGCGAGGTGTCGTGGGATCGCAACAAGACCCCCGAAGAGATGTATCGCGTCGGCGATGAAGTCGATGTCTACGTGATGAAGGTCGACCCTGAAACGAAGAAGATTGCCCTCAGCCTGCGCCGCGCGCAGCCCGAGGAGTGGGACCTCATCGTCGACAAGTACCAGGTCGGGCGCGTCGTGCCTGGCATGGTCACCAAGCTCGTCACGTTTGGCGCGTTCGCGCGCATCGAGGGCCCGGTCGAAGGCCTGATCCACGTCTCGGAGCTCGTCGACCGCCGCATCGCCCACCCGAAGGAAGTTGTCCGCGAAGGCGACCTCCTGCCGCTCAAGATCGTCCGCATCGAGCGCGACCGGCACCGCCTGGGCCTGAGCCTCCGCGATGCCCGCGACGACGGGTCGCGCATGGGCTTCACGTTCAGCGACGCCGGCGAGGTCATCGGCGTGCCCGAGGACATCCGCCAGGAGTTCGAGACGCGCGAAGGCGTCGCCGTGCCCGTCCGTGAGCCCGGCGAGCGCGCCGCGGAGCTCGCCGCCGAAGCCGCCGAAGCCGCCGGAGGCGAAGCGGCAGTCACGCCGCCGGTCGCTGCTGCGCCGGTGCAAGCGCCACCGCCACCACCACCGGCTCCGGCACCCGTGCAGGAAGAGCCCCGCTCCGCCATGGCGGAAGCGTTCGCCGCCGCCGAGGCTGCGGCCAGCGGTGTAAGCGAAGCCGCTCCCGCCGCTGAACTGGCCGTCGAAGCTGCCGCGCCGGAAGAACCGGCAGCGGAAGTGGTTGCCGCCGAAGCCGCACCGGAAGAACCTGCGGCGGAAGAAGTCGCAGCCGAAGAAGTCGCGCCGGAAGAGCCTGCGGCGGAGGAAGTCGCAGCTGAAGTGGTCGTGAGCACCGATGATGAGAATGACGTAGCGGCTGACGCGGGCGCCGCCGACGACAAGGCATAACAACCGAAGCACCACCCGCGCGCGCGGGCAATCACGCCGACGGTCCGGCCGCCCGGGGGGCGGCCGACGGAAGATAAGGGGATTGCGGGTCGAGACGCCTTTGCAAGCGCCCGACGAAGGAATCGAGGGGCGACGCTACACATCCGTAACGCGTTCCCGCTGGACTTCCCGGCCGTCGTTGTGCTACATTCGATATACAAAGTTAGCAATTAACGCTGGAGCGCTGCAATGGCTGACCGATTCGACAAATTCACAGAGCGCGCTCGCCGCGTCCTGACGCTCGCCCAGGAAGAGGCGCAGCGGTTCAACCACAACTACATCGGTACGGAACACCTGCTCCTCGGCCTCGTCCGTGAGGGCGATGGAGTCGCCGCGAAAGTGCTCGCCAACCTCGGCGTCGAGCTCAACAAGGTCCGCTCGGCCGTCGAATTCATCATCGGCCGCGGCGACCGCGCCGTCCTCGGCGAGATCGGCCTCACGCCGCGCGCCAAGAAGGTCATCGAGCTGGCCGTCGACGAAGCGCGCCGGCTGAACCACCACTACATCGGCACCGAGCACCTGCTCCTGGGCCTCGTGCGCGAGGGTGAAGGCATCGCCGCCGGCGTGCTCGAAAGCCTCGGCGTCAACCTCGAGCGCGTCCGCGCCGAGACGACGCGCATCCTCTCCCAGAGCATGCCGCAGAGCGCCAGCGCCGGCGCGGCGCGCTCATCGACGCGCACGCCCACCGTCGACCAGCTCGGCATGGACCTGACGCAGGCTGCCCGCGCCGGCAAGCTCGACCCCGTCATCGGACGCTCCAAGGAGATCGAGCGCGTCATTCAGATCCTGTCGCGCCGCACCAAGAACAACCCTGTGCTCATCGGCGAGCCCGGCGTCGGCAAGACCGCCATCGCCGAGGGCCTCGCCCACCGCATCGTCGCAGGCGACGTGCCCGAGACGCTGCAGGGCAAGCGGCTGCTCACGCTCGATATCGGCTCGCTCGTCGCCGGCACCAAATACCGCGGCGAGTTCGAGGAGCGCCTCAAGAAAGTCATCGAAGAGATCAAGTCCAGCGGCAACTGCGTGCTCTTCGTCGATGAGCTGCACATGCTCGTCGGCGCAGGCGCGGCCGAAGGCGCCGTCGACGCCGCTAACATCCTCAAGCCCTCGCTCGCTCGCGGCGAGCTGCAGTGCGTCGGCGCAACCACGCTCGACGAGTACCGCAAGCACATCGAGCGCGACGCCGCGCTCGAGCGCCGCTTCCAGCCGATTCTCGTCGAGGAGCCGACCGTCGAAGAGACGATCGAGATCCTCAAGGGGATCAAGGAGCGCTACGAGGAGCACCACAAGCTCATCATCTCCGACGAGGCGCTGACGGCGGCCGCCGAGCTGGCCTCCCGCTACGTCTCCGACCGCTTCCTCCCCGACAAGGCCATCGACCTCGTCGACGAGGCGTCCAGCCGCGTGCGCATCCGCCGCTCGGCCACGCCGCCCTCGCTCAAGGAAGCGTCTCGCGGACTCGAGTCGCTCCGCAAGGAGAAGGACGCCGCCATCTCGTCGCAGCAGTACGAGTACGCCGCCGAGCTCCGCGACCGCGAAGTGAAGCTGCAGGAGAAGATCGAGACGATGGAGGAAGGCCTCGAAACGGCGCGCGAGGGCGAAAAGCCCGTCGTCACCGAAGAGGACATCGCCGACGTCGTCAGCATGTGGACCGGCATCCCGGTCGCCCGCATCGCCAGCGAAGAGTCCCAGCGCCTGCTCCAGATGGAGGAAGTGCTGCACAGCCGCGTCATCGGCCAGGATGAGGCCATCACCGCCATCGCCAAGTCGGTCCGCCGTTCCCGCGCCGGCCTCAAGGACCCGAAGCGCCCCATCGGCGTCTTCATGTTCCTCGGCCCCACCGGCGTCGGCAAGACGTACCTGCCCCGCGTGCTCGCGGAGTTCATGTTCGGCAGCGAAGACAACATGATCAAGCTCGACATGAGCGAGTTCATGGAGAAGCACAACGTCTCCCGGCTCGTCGGTGCGCCTCCCGGCTACATCGGCTACGACGACGGCGGCCAGCTCACGGATACGGTGCGCCGCAAGTCCTACTGCCTCATCCTGCTCGACGAGATCGAGAAGGCGCACCCGGACGTCTTCAACCTGCTGCTCCAGATCTTCGACGACGGCCACCTGACCGACGCCAAGGGCCGCAGGGTCGACTTCCGGAACACCATCATCATCATGACGAGCAACGTCGGCTCCGACCTCATCCGCAAGGAGTCCGGCCTGGGCTTCAATGTGGCCAAGGACGAAGCGAAGACGGCCGAGCACGTCTACACGAAGATGAAGGAGAAGGTGCAGGAAGACCTCAAGCGCGTCTTCCGGCCGGAGTTCCTCAACCGCATCGATAGCCAGGTGGTGTTCCACACCCTCGCCAAGGACCACATCCGCAAGATCGTCGACTTGCTGCTGCGCGACCTCGAGAAGCAACTGCTGCTCAAGGGCGTCTCGCTGGAGATCACCGACCCCGCGAAGGACTGGCTCGGCGAAAAGGGCTACGACCAGGTCTTCGGCGCGCGCCCGCTGCGCCGTGTCATCCAGAACGAGCTCGAGGACCGCCTGTCCGAGGCGCTGCTGCAGGAGCGCTTCGTCCCCGGCGACACCGTCCTCATCGACGTCCAGAACGACGAGGTCGTCCTCGACAAGAAGACCCCCGAACCCGCCGAGCCCGCGCTTACGTAAGCCGCCGGGGCAACTCCGCCACCGAAACACGAAGAGGCCCGCGCAATGCGCGGGCCTCTTGCTTTCCGCCCTCCCCCCGCACCCGCTATGATCCAAGCCAGCCAACCCAGCAACATCCGTCACCAGGAGGCGCTCCCATGTCAGTCCGAGGATACGTGCTCATCGAGGCCGAAGTCGGTAAGGCAAAGGCCGTCGGCGAGGCCGTCCAGAAGCTCATTCACGGCGACGCCCGCGTCGTCGCCGTCGACACCGTCACCGGCCCCTTCGACGTCATCGTCCAGCTCGAGGCCGACGACCTCGACAAGCTCGGCAACGCCATCACCGATGGCATTCAGCGCGCCGAAGGCGTCCAGCGCACCACCACCTGCCTCGCCGTCCGCCTCGGCTAGCGCCGGCGCGCCGAACAAAGAGCAGAAAGCAGAGAACAGACCTCCGGCCGAAGATCTGCTCTCTGCTCACTGCTTTCTGCTCTAATCGTCTATCTCGAACACCAGGCTGTCGTTGTTGTACCGCAGCAGCCGGTGGTCCGGTGTCGCCGCGAACCACGCGCGCTGCGTGCGGGTGTCGGCCTGGATGTCGACCACCCACGCGTCAATCTCGCCTGCGCTGGTCTCGATCTTCACCTGCTCGTGCACGTTCAGCGTCACCATCTGCGTAGAGCGCCGGTTCGCCAGCACCGTCCGGTAGCTGACGATATACCCCTTCTCGAACTTGATCGTCCGCCAGATGAACAGCGACGTATCGTTATCGTACGAGTGATCCGGCACGCACAGCGGATTGCTGCGCGTGCTGTCTGCCTTCTCCGCGCTCGGCGGCTTGAACGTGCTCTGCTTGATGTTCGCGATGCGCCCCGACGAGCACTTCCCGGTCTCGACGTCGTCGTAGCTCGTCTCGGCGAGCTTGCGCAGTTCGGAGTCGATGACGGTGCGGGTGCTGCTCTGCGGCTTCAGCGTCGCGCCGTCGACCGTCACGCTCGACTCGTCAGAGTTATTCTTATCGTCCGTGAACGACTGCGTGAACACCAGGCGGTCGCCGTCCTGTTTCACCGAAAGCACCGCCTCGCCGCGGTCCTTGTCGCCGTCTTTCAGCCGGTACGTGTGCGTCTCCGGCGCGCTCCACGGGATCGTCGTGACGATGTCGGTGCACGTCGGGCACGCGTCGTCCGACTTGCACGCGGCCGCCAGCAGCAGCGGTGCGAGGATCGCGGCAAACACCAACCGGCGCAGCGTCATGCCAGCGCCGCCGCGGCGTGCCGCACGCGCTCCAGCGCGTCGTCGATATCGCCGCGCTCGATGCCGTAATGCGTGACCATGCGCACGCGCCCCGGCGCCGGCATTGTCGCCAGCACGCCCGCGCGCTTCATCGCACGCACGAAGCCCACCGCGTCGCCGCGCACGCCGTAGATGACGATATTCGTATCAACGCTCTCCGCGTCGAGTTCTACCATCGGCAATTCGGCGAGGCCGCGCGCCAGCGTCTTTGCATTCGCGTGATCGTCGGCCAGGCGCTCCACCATGTGCTCCAGCGCGTACACGCCCGCCGCCGCGATGACGCCCCCCTGCCGCATGCCGCCGCCGATCATCTTCCGCATCTTCCGCGCCCGCGCGATGAACTCGCCGGAGCCGCAAAGCACCGATCCGACCGGCGCCCCCAGCCCCTTCGACAGGCAGAAGCCGATCGAGTCCGCCGGCGCCGAAAGCGCGGCCACGCTCGTCCCCAGCGCCAGCGCCGCGTTGAAGATGCGCGCTCCGTCGATGTGCACCCGCACGCCATGCCGGCGCGCGACCTCAGAGAGCGCTTCGATGTCCTCCAGCCGGATCGCCGCGCCGCCGCAGCGGTTGTGCGTGTTCTCGATGCACAGCAGCGTCGTCGTCGGCAGGTGCACGTTCTCCGCGCGAACCGTCGCCGCCACGTCCGCCGGGTCGATGCCGCCGCGCGCGTCGTTCGGCACGGCGCGCAGTTGCACGCCCGCGACGCCCGCCGCTCCGGCGACTTCGTAGTGCAGAATGTGCGACTCGCTCCCAACGATCGCCTCGTCGCCGCGGCCGCAGTGCGCCATGATCGCCACCAGGTTGCTCATGGTGCCGCTGGCGACGAATAGCGCCGCTTCTTTGCCCGTGCGTTCCGCCGCCATCGCCTCCAGCCGCCGGACCGTCGGATCCTCGCCGAAGACGTCGTCCCCGACCGCGGCCTCCGCGATCGCGCGCCGCATCTCGGCCGATGGCACCGTCACCGTATCGGAGCGCAGGTCAATCACGCGCTGCTCACTCATCGGACTGGCCGTCCCTCGCCCATTTCGTGTGGAAGCCCTCGCCGCCGCGAATCGCTGCTACCTCGATCAGCCGCTCTTCGTCGATGAGTTCGCGCAGCGCCTCATCGCACTGCGCCGCCATGTCAGCCGGCCCGAGCGCCACCAGCCGCCGCGTCAGGTGCTCCCACACGCCCGATTCGCCGAGCGCGCGTGCGTGGCGCGGCCAGTGGAATGTCATGATCCGCTCCGGCACGCGAAACCGCGGCCGCAGCATCTTGACGCTCCGAAAGCGCTCCTCCGCCGAGCCGGCTTTCGGCACGACCTTGATCATCGGGCCGCACTCGTCGTTGGTGCGCGTATCGATGAGCAACCGCCGGTCCGTCACCGAAAGCCGCACGATAAGCACGTCCGCCGCGTCGATGACGCGCCGCACTTCGTCCAGATCGATGCCAAAATCAGCCTTCATCATGCGTGTCCGGTCAGTGTAGATTCGATCACGCACCCGGACAAGCGAACGCGAAGAGAGGGCCGCGGCGGCCCTCTCTTCGTCTCGGTTCCAGGTTCTTGGTTCTACGAAACTCTTAGAGCGCGCTCTTGTAGATCGCCGTCAGGTCCTCGGCCGTCGCCGGACGCGGCGCGGCGATGAACAGCGCCTGTGACTTCTGCGCGTCCTCGACGAACTGAGCGATGTCCGACTCCTTCATCCCCACCTCGCTCAACTTCGACGTCACGCTGATGTCGCTGCGCAGCGACCGCACCGCCGCGACGACCTCACGCCCGACCTTGTCCGCCGGCATCCCGAAGGCGTTGATCCCCATCAGCGGTGCGATCTCCGTCAACTGCTCGGAGAGGAACTCCTTGTGGTAGTCCAGCACCTGCGACAGCAGGATCGCGTTCGCCACGCCGTGCGGCGTCCCGAGGCGTCCGCTCACGACGTGCGACAGCCCGTGCACCTGCCCAAGCCCCGCCGCCATCGACTGCCCGGCAATGTCCGCAGCGTACAGCATGTTCTTCAGCCCCTCGGGCCGGTTCGGGCCGTTCACCGCCTGCCGCAGGTGCGCGCTGATCTGCTGGATCGCACGCGTTGCGAACATCCGCGTGAACGGCGTGTTCCCCGGATTCACGTACGCCTCGATCGCGTGCGTCAGCGCGTCCATGCCGGTCGCCGCCGTGATCGCCGCCGGCATCTTCGCCACCAGGTTCGGGTCGAGGATCGCCACGTTCGGCGTGCAGTTCAGCAGCAGGTGCTTGTAGTGCGTCGATGGGTCGGTGATCACCGCCGCCATCGAGATCTCCGATCCGGTGCCGCACGTCGTCGGGATCGCGAACAGCGGCAGCATCTTGTTCGGGAACGGCGTGCTCCCCGCGCCGAACAGGTACTCCTTCGATGTCGCGCCGCCCATCGCCACCAGCACCGCTACGCCCTTCGCCGCGTCGATGGCGCTGCCACCACCCACGCCGATGACGAAGTCCGCGCCGGAGTCCTTCGCCGCCGTGCCGCCGCCGTCGACCTCCTGGAGCGTCGGGTTCGGCGTCACGTTCTCGTACACGGTGTGCGCCACTTCGGCCTCGTCCAGCGATGCCAGCACAGAGTCAAGAATGCCCGCGGCGCGGATGCCGGGGTCCGTCACGACCAGGCCGTGCTTATAGCCGGCGGCCTTCGCGCGCTGGCCAAGCTCAGCAATGCTTCCCTCGCCGAAGACGGTCTGGACGCTCAATGCGAATGTTGGCATGGAATCCTCCTGGATGCGGTCAGCGGACGCCGGCCCCGCGCCTGCGTCACAGCAATCGCCCGCACCTCCCGGCGCGAGCCCCCACACTATGGATCGCCCCATCCCTTCGGGCAATCGAACACGCTCACCGCACGAAGCCAGGACAACGCCTGTTCCGATCTCCCCCTTGCCGCCTCGGGAAGGCCGAAGGCTCGCCGCGGAGAGGGCCAGGGGTTAGGTCCGCCTGGGACGCGGCGAATTGAGATACGACGGCGGACTCCGAGCGTGCCCGCTTAGGGGCCAGCCGTGTTACTTCACCCGCCGCGCGTGCAGGATCGACACCCACAGGTGCGCGCCGTCCCGACGCTCGTCGATCACCGCGCGCGCGCCGTTGGCCATCGGATGCGCCACCCGGTAGCGCCCCACGTCGCCGTCCGGATACAGGAACGCCGGCTCCGGGCCCAGGCCATCGACCGCGAGCACCCCATCGGCGACGTGCGCGAGGCGCAGCTTCATCATCCGGTCCGCGAACAACGACACGGGACCCGGCGGCGCCATGTCAACGGGCCGGTACCGGCCGGTGACTCGGGCCGTGAACGAGCGCCACTGCGGCGCCAGCGCATCCGACACACCAATCGGCGAGCCTGGCACCGCCTCCGGCTCAAGCCCCAGCATCGCCGCCAACACCCGCTCCGCCACGCGGCTGCTCGGTGA
>Ga0080064_1001939_pt1 | contig 38227 bp, 31 predicted proteins | sample Subgrocontami54m_FD_69260 | JGI IMG/M metagenome (GOLD analysis project Ga0080064, IMG submission 69260) | Subsurface groundwater microbial communities from S. Glens Falls, New York, USA - GMW46 contaminated, 5.4 m (SPADES assembly) (version 2) ...
CCTGGTTTCCTGGAATCCGAACGGCAATTTCGAAAAGCACATCCGCGAAAGCGGTCGTTGTTTGCTTCGCGCCTTTCGGCATGGATTGAACGCAATATCTTCGGAGATGCCCTCAAGCAAGGATGGATGTTGGCGGTAACCTTTTACGCGGTGCGCGATTTCCGCCACCACCGGGCCTGGACGTATTGGCAACACTGCGATGAGCAATGGAAGTTGAGCCGGCCAGCCTCCTATCCTTCGTTTGAGGAATGGAAGCAAACCGCAGAAAGCTGGGATGCGGAACCTCCTCCTGGGGCTTCTGTCCGGAAAGCCTATGAAGCTTCGAAGCGCGTTAACCCGGAACAACTTTCTGAAGCGGTCACACGCTATGTTGATTGGGAGGCCTTCGCCTACTGGACTCGATCGGTTCTTGAGGACGGGGAGGAAGTGCCTGAGGTAGTGGCGGAGGAGCTGCGGCGTCGTTTTCCGGGATTCCTTGAGCATGATGAACAACAGCGCGCAAAAGACCCTCCAGGGAAGCGCCAATCTTGGCAGCGCCTCCTGTCGTGGGGAGAGGCTCACCTTTTCGGCGAGGCCATAGACGAAGGTTGGTTTGAAGCGGTCATCCTGTACGCGCGCCGGCATCCGCGAGACGTGCGGACGGCAGAATACTGGGCGGATTGGTCAGACCGCTGGGACAAAACCCTGGAGCCATACCCCTCGTTCGAGGAATGGCGCCAAGCCGCGGACGGATACGTGGTGGATCTCCCGGACGATGAGGAGTGATGCCCAACTGACACTAGAGGTCTGTGGTTCACAATCACGCCATTTTACCAAGAGCAGCCCACTCCAGCACTTCGGGTTCGAGATCGCGCGTCTGGCTGCAGGACTTGATGTGGGTCGAGTAGCCGTTACCTCGGCATGGACGGTGACATCCCGGGCAAATTCTTACTTGGAGGAGATGCCTCAGAGCACCCCGTAATTTTTCACCGACCGGTCTCCCATCCGGTCTACTAACGCCTGCCCAGTCTAACCAATCTGTGCCGAGAAGCCCCCAGTTAATCTCCGACGGGTGCTCTTCCAGAAATTTGAAGAGCGCGTCCTCTTGAATTCGCAAGTTGCTGAACTTCAGCAAACCCGCACCTACCAACTGCCTCACAGCCTCTTGATTAATCTGCAAGATTCTTCCCACCCGAGCGAACGTGTAGTTCCGGATCACGTTTCGGCGCCGGCGAGATGCGGTTGTTTTTTGCTTTGATGGGGTCTCGGAGCGCCCGAGGGTCTCGATCACCCTTTGTGGCGCGCGACCCAATACGGCAAGCACCTTGCCCTCCCAAACGATTTCGTCCACTCCTCTTTCGCATAACTTCTTAATCGAGTTTCTCGTAACGTGAAGGTTCTCACACTCCAGTTTCCCGTCCAGCAGCCACTGGCGGATCTTCGGATGACCCACATGCAGGTCCTTAGCGAGCATCCTCGGCGTAAAGCCGTCCTTCAATCTGCCGGGTACTTTGCGGATGGAGAGCCTGCACTGGACGCTGTGTTCTGTCCGCCCGAGGAGAATCCCAAGTTCTCTGGCACTCTTCTCACCGGCGTAATTGAACAACATTTCGTCTTCCTCACGCAGCCATTTGGCTCCAGGCGTATACCGCTTGCGTTCGCTGTGGTTAATCTCATTTTTCTCATCCACTTCCTCGGTCAAATCTGGGAACAACCATTGATTTGAACCGTTTCCTCTACTTGCTGGATCATCGGGGTCTTGCATCGCATTACCCTCCTCGCTCCCCGTTCGTTTTATAGACGACGCCCTGGCGGGTTGCCGCTTGGGGCGGATGGTTCAAGCCGGGATGGGAGATGAGTTCGGCAAGTGGTGTGGTTTTGAGGAAGGAGCGGGCAGTGTAGAAGAACCCCGGCGCATGGTTTTGGGTGCTTCACAATATCTAGGCCCATGGCCGCATAGCGGAGGTGAGTTTCGAAGATCGTATTGAAGATGCGGAAGTGATTGAGAAATCGAGCACTGACGTTGTTTGTGGCGAGCAGCGTTCTTGCAACAGCAGAGGACGAGGGCGGCGACAACCGAGCCCTTGACAAGGACGAACTGAACCAAACGGCGCTAGATGATGACCTCGTATTCATGGTTTGTAGGCCTTAGAATGAAATGACCTAAACGGAATAACCCTCGACAATGGAGAGAGCTAAAGTGCATCAGTATCCTCCAGCGGACGCACTTTTTATCTGAGATCAAAGCAACGGGCCGGGATAATCGCATAGCTGCCAACCATAGTCAAATCCTCGCGGACTGTCGAGGAACATCATTTATATTGGCGGATGTGGATTGGCCTTTTTCCCGTCTTCACCGCCGAATCAGGGGGAAAGAGTTTTTTATGCAAACAAAATGCCAGAGGGAATGGGAGAGACTTGTGGGGGTAACTTATTTTGCGCCAAGGGGCAAGTTCGAATCGGTAACGAACGAATAATGCGGCCCCACCAGGATCGGGGAAATCGTTCCGGGTTTTTTGGCCGTGTCCACCAGACGGTGAGCCACCAAACGGGTTTATATCCGGCACAGTGCATCGGCGGCCATCGAGTCGGAGATGGTTTTACCCCCAACGCCCTGAGTAGACAATTGAGCGAGGAGTACGTTTTTTTGGGGGGGGTTTTCTAAGTGTGAAATTACGGCCGAGTTATTGGTCCGATTTATGGCACCACAAATGTCAGAAATATGTAGACATTATTATGACAATTCCCTATGCTATGCACATGGCTAAACGAGGAGTGGCCCTCGAACTAAAACAAAAGATTGCTGATCGCATACGATCAGATTACGGCATTGTAGTTTGGACTCCGCTGGATTTTCTCGACCTGGGCCCGCGGGCCGCGGTCGATCAAGCGTTACGCCGTCTTTTCGCGGATGGAATAACCCGGCGTATCGATCGCGGGCTTTATGACATTCCACGTCCCAATCGCCTGACTGGCCGGCCCACAACCCCGGATTATCGTGCCATCATTGACGCGGTCGCACGCCGAGATCAGATACGCGTTCTCGTCGATGGGCTCACGGCTGCCAATGACCTTGGTTTGACTGACGCCGTGCCAGCTCGTGTAGTGGTCCACACTGACGCACGCCTTCGCCCGATCAAGCTCGACAACCTCACGATCACGTTCAAGCCGACAGCGCCGAGTCGGCTGTACTGGGCGGGGCGACCGGCAATGCGAGTCGTACAAGCGTTGCACTGGGTGCATGACATGATACCCACCCGTCGAGAGAACATTTTGCGCAGCATAAAGCGCGTCCTTCACGATCCAAAGCACGGCTCTGCTATTCGTGAGGATCTAAGAAAAGGTGCGACGACATTACCTATCTGGATGCAGCCAATCGTTCGAGACCTCATTGGCAATCATGTCGCTCAGAGTCATCATCAGTCGTCGCGAGATAAGCCACACAGTCTAACTGCATGAACCGAGCATATCTTGAGGTGATCGCCCCGGCGAACGCTTTTCGTCCCGCAGTCGTTCCCGCACGACTACAAAGCGTCGCGCACGATCCCACTCGAACAACTGCAACCGGAACTCCCCCACCGAGTAGGCCTCATCCAGCGCTCGCCACTCTTGCACCTGCGCCGCCTCCCGCTTCAACCACTTCGTCATCCGAGCCACTACGATGTACCGCAACCCCAGCGTTTCCAGGTACCCGAACAACTCCTGATCGAAAAATCCGGAGTCGGCCCGCACCACACGGATCCAATCCAGCCCCGGCAGTTTCACCAAGGCTTCCTTCAGAAACTCCACCACCCCGCGCGACGAACTACAGTTGCCGCTCCGCAGCCAGCCATGCAGCACAAAGTACGCTTCCCCCAATACCGCCAGCAACGGATGGTGCGATCCGCGCCCCGGCTTGCGCGGATTGTAGCCTTTCTTCACTCCTTCCTGTTCGCCGTAGCGCTCGAAGACCGTCGAGTCCAAGTCCAGACTGTACCCTTCACTCCGCTGCGGTAACCGCTCCACCAGCCAGGCCCACAACCCCTCGTACATCCGCACGACCATCCCCTGCGTAAATCGCTTGAACAGATTCCGGATCGTCCCATCCGTGGGAAACCGCTCGATCCCCAGCAGGGCGTGCAAGGTCCGGTCCGCTCGCAGCAGCGAGGTCTGCGCATATCGCCGCGCCCCCACCACCACCGCCATCAGAAACGCCGTGAAGGTTTCGCTCGGATCAATCGCGTTGGGGGAGTTCAGGCTCACCGGCATCTGTTTGCTCACTTGCTCCCGATACCCGATCCGGTTCAGAAACTCGCTGAATACGCTCAGCCCTCCGAACGGCGTCACCGATCGAGAGGTTTCCCGCAATCCTACTTTCTTTTTCCCAAAAATCGCGCTAATTTCTCTCTGCACTGTTCTGTTCCTCCGTTGTTGATCTTTAACCAACTTCAATCTAACGGATTAGCTCGGAACAGTGCTCTCTTATTTCCTTTTTCGGGATTAACCAAGTCACTTGCTTTCAGCACACAATATTCTCCTGTAAGCGCAATTCTCATTTCACCAACATCGGAGATTCGAATGGCCGGGACGAGGGTTGCGCCATTACGACTCACTGGTGGCTCGGACGCAATTATCTGAACGCAATCCTCGATGTTCCTTCCTCGCATCGGCCAAATTCGCACACCAGTTCGCGTTCAGGCATTCGTCTGGGGATCGTCCGTTGGGGATTTCCACATGGCCTTTCTGCATGGGTCGGCCAAGCTGGTTACGCACCATGGTGGAAAATGCCTGCTGGTAAACTTCGGACATGGCAGCACCCCCAGAAGTGCAATGGCTAGGAACCTCTTATGTGCATGAACAGGCTTCACGGCTACTGTGCAGACGCATTACGGCTCCGTGTATTCTTGGAACCGAACGATGCTACCGTCTCTCTGGTTGATGAACCAAACCGCATGAGGGTTGGCGGTCATCTCCATGTCCAGATTCCGGATTTGATACCCACGGCTCGGCAAGGGAAATTCAACCACTTGCCCGGTCTTCACATCGGCCTTAACCATGCGGTCGCTCATGTGAGGAACGGTCCACCCGACTTTATTTACGCCGTCGCCTATAGCGTTGTAAGCCAGGGACCAGGGCGTCGGGATGAGGAACTCCGTTACGCTGCCGACATAATTGGCGCGCCAGTCGTTATACCAGGCGAAGCCGCCGCGTGGATCGAGCAACACATCATGTGCGTACGCGCCGGCGCGGGGAACTTGATATTCGGTCACGACGGCACGTGTCAGCTTGCCGGTGGCGCGTGGCTGGAATTTGATAGGAAATTCGCGGCTGTCGGGCCCACTAATCTTTGTCAGATACTCCGCTATATGAGCATCATCCCGGATGGACCCTTTTCCGCCGGACGTGGAATATATCTCTTTATCCGTTCCCGTATCAGAGCCGCGCCTGGGAGGCTCGCCCTGGGACCGCATGATGGGAGGATTCATGTCTGCCACCGGGGTGATGGACTCCATCTTGGATACGATCAACAGCCAATCCTTCTCAGTGAAACGCGCGTTCAAGTAGTACGAGGCCCCGTGACACCTTGAACTGCAGCGGCCGTCCAGCGCATTTACCTGCGCTCTGGGCAACGGAAGGCTCTCCAGCAGTTCGGAATTACTGGCCTGATTGAGCAGCGTCATGAACTCCGTTTCAGGCTCTACCTGAAAATCTGCTTGTGAGATTTTGCCTTTCTTGACGGTGATTCGATCTTTGATTAGTTTGCGAAATCCGGGAATCCTGGTGAACACGGCATAAGAGCCGGGAGCGAGTCCCCTGAATACGAACTGCCCACGATTATCGGTCATTACATACGTGGTGAACGTCTTGCCGTCGCCGTGCGCTCCTATGTAGGCACCCTCGAGCGGGCCGTTCTTATCGGTGACTTTACCGCGGATGGAAACCGGATTGGCCGCTGAAGCGGTGTTCGAGCTTTGGCTGCCAACCGCCAAGAAAATGAGAACGACGTAAGTTCTGATACGCATGTATATGCTCCAATTCCTGTAACAGCGGTAATTTGGAGATGATTATTTGGCAGCTTGCTGCGGTGTGCCGTCCTGCCGGGGGGCCTTGGGGAACCCACCCTTCAAATAGGTAATGATCAAGTTGATCTGCCTCGCGTTTAAGGTGTATTTGAACCCGGGCATGTTCTGACTGCCTTCATTGATCCAGTCAGCCACTGTTTGATCATTAATCGGATTTCCGTTCAGCAGTTTTGCATTTTGCTTTTTGAAGAGATCCTTAAGACTGGGTCCCCATTTGGCTCCCCATCGAACATCTTGCTGATCTACAAAGTGGCACAAGTAACAGCGCTGTTTGACCAGATACCATGCTTCGCGCTCCAGAGTGTCTTCATGTGCCGCCCTGGCCGGAAGTGCCCAAGAAACTGCCGTCAGAAGTACAATGATTGGCAAATATCTTGGGCTGGACGCAGAAGCCCTTCCTTCTCTACACGGAATACTCATCTTTTCCACCGTTCAGAGGATTTCTGGACTTACTATATTCCCCGATTACTGGGCACAAAACACTTAAGCAAATGCATTTTGAACGGTCCCTTCCTGAGTTACCTTCCAGCTATGAATCGGATTGCCATGCGTGGGCAATCGATCGGGTCCCAATAGTTCCTGGTTGTCATGCGGAGTTTTGTTGAATTCGGCCATAGTCGGCTGCACGTTGCCCAGTTCATCCGTGGCTCGGGATTGCAGCACCGCCTCTTCTCCGTTCCAATTCCAGTCCATGCGAAACCGGGTCAGCGCTTTTCGAAACACCGGTTCCTGAAGCTGTGCGTCCTTCCAAGTTCTGCCCCCATCGGTGGATACTTCCAGCCTGCGGATGGCACCCCCGCCAGACCAGGCAAAGCCGGAGATCTGGTAGAATCCGCGCCCAGCCAGCCGCTGTTCGCCGGAAGGATAGGTAATGGCCGATCGCACTGGTTGCTCCCATTCCCAGTGCCCTTTCGCCGGCGGCCTCGGAATGCGGGCCAAGTAGGGCCGGTCCACCACTTTCAGTCGCCGCAGGTACTTTACGTTGATGTTTCCTTCCCAGCCGGGAACTAAGAACCGCAACGGGTATCCCTGCTCCGGACGCACCGCCTCGCCGTTTTGAGCGTAGGCCAGCAACACGTCATCCATGGCTTTCTCGAGCGGAATGCAGCGCACCCGCTTCCCCCCGTCGGCCGATTCTGCCACCACCCAGCTTCCCCCTTTTTGCAGGCCGGCTTCCCGGAGTAGCAGGGAGAGTGGGACCCCGCTCCATTCGCTGCAGGCGATATCCCCGTGCGTTTGCGCGACGGTCTTCGCATCCTTCGAAACAGACCTGGTGTTGTTCGTGACGCACTCGATGGTGTGAATCCGGGATACGGAAGGCAAGCGCTTCAGCTCCTCCATGGTGAAAATCAAGGGGTGGTCCACCAGCCCGTGGATCATCAAACGATGCTGCCGGGGGTCAATGTCCGGGATGCCGTAATGGACATTAGAGAAATGGAGGGCCGATGGCGTAATGATCCCCTCTAAATCCTGAAGCGGAGTGAACCAAACGTCGCGATACTTCTGGTCTTCTCGAACCCGCCCTGAGGTCTCGAATCGAGAACGCTCGCCGTACAGGTTGCGGGCGTCTTTGGGACGCGCTGCGGCTGCTTCGGACTCGATTGTCTGGGCGCGGCTTGCCAGGGGCCCCATGGCTGCCAAACCCGCCAGCGCGACACCTTCCTTAAAAAATCTTCTCCGACCACGTTCCTTCGCGTTCATATTGTCTCCCAATGGACCCCCCGCAGTGACCGCGAAACGCTAATGGGTCGCCATTTTGACTTTCGGCAAACTCTTGGCGTCCATGACATCGGTTTCCTGGATGAAGCCATTCCGCTGGAGCAGAAAGGCAGTTACAGCGTACACCTCGTTTGCGGTGAGCGATCCCTGTTTATCGTAAGGCATGGAGCGGTTGATAATGTCCCATAGCGGCGTCGCAAACTGGTACGCCACAATCTGCCGCGAGCCTTTACCTCCCACCAGACGATTCCGCGGACCCTCTGTCCCGGTGGCCCCATGGCAGGCGGCGCACTTCTGCGCATAAACCTGGGCGCCTTCCTTTGCGGTTCCGCTACCTGGCGGAAGTTCGGTTCCCGCAGGACTGATTGCGATGTCCCAGGCCCGGATTTCTTCCGCGGTCGGGGTCCGGCCCAAACCGTACGTAGGCGTCTGCGCCAGCGAGGAAACAGGCAACAGGGAACAGAGAACAGTCAGAGCCGCAAGCGCCAGCGCGCGGACTAGGGGTGTTAGGTCTTGGGTTGGATGCGGAATAGATGCACCCGTCGCTCGCGCTCCGGGCTCTGATGCCACCCTCCACTCGCCACTCACTACTCGCCAGTTAAGCAAATGCATTTTGAACACCCCCTTCCTGAGTTATCTTCCAGCTATGAATCGGATTGACGTGCACGGGCAGTTCATTGGTTAGCCAATGATCCACATTGACGCCCTGTTTTTGGCTGAATTCGGCCAGGGTCGGCTGCACGTTGCCCAGTTCATCCGTGGCGCGGGACTGCAGCACCGCCTCTTGTCCGTTCCAATTCCAGTCCAGACGAAATCGCGTCAGCGCCTTTCGAAACACCGGCTCCTGAAGCTGTGCGTCCTTCCAAGTCCTGCCCCCGTCGGTAGATACTTCCAGCCTGCGGATGGCACCCCCGCCAGACCAGGCAAAACCGGAGATCTGGTAGAATCCGCGCCCAGCCAGCCGCTGGTCACCGGAAGGATAAGTGATGACCGATCTCACTGGTTGCTCCCATTCCCAGTGCCCCTTCTCCGAGGTCGGAATGCGGGCCAGGTAAGGCTGGTCCACCACTTTGACTCGCCGCAGCCACTTCACGTTGATGTTGCCTTCCCAGCCGGGGACTAAGAACCGCAAGGGGTACCCCTGCTCGGGACGTATCGCCTCGCCGTTTTGAGCGTAGACCAGCAACACGTCATCCATGGCTTTCTCGAGCGGAATGCAGCGCACCCGCTTACCCCCGTCCGCCGATTCTGCCACCACCCAGCTTGCCCCTTTTTGCAGGCCGGCTTCCTTCAGCAGCAGCGAGAGCGGAACGCCGGTCCATTCGCTGCAACCGAGATTCCCGTGCGTTTCCGCGGCTGTCTTCACCTTCGTCAAAACAGACCTGCCAATGTTTGCGACGCACTCGACGGTGTGAATCCGGGATACGGAAGGCAGGCGCTTCAGTTCCTCCATCGTGAGAACCAAAGGATGGTCCACCATGCCGTGGATCATCAAACGATGCTGCCGGGGGTCAATGTCCGGGATGCCGTAATGGTGATTAAGGAAATGGAGCGCGGATGGCGTGATGATTCCTTGTAAATCCTGAAGCGGGGTTAGCCAAATGTCGCGCCAGTCCAAGTCTTCTCGCACCCGCCCCGAGGTCTCAAATCGGGAGCGCTCGCCATAGATATTGCGGGCGTCCTTGGAGCGCCCTGCCGGTGTTTCTGACCCGAGTGTCTGGGCGCCGATTGCCAGAGGCCCCATGGCTCCCACCAAACCCGCCAGTGCGGCCCCTTCCTTAAAAAATCTTCTCCGACCACGTTGCTTCGCGTTCATATCACCTCCTATTTTGTATGCAAAAGAAGTGCGGCACTCAGTCAACAGATGATCCCGCGTAATCTCCACCGGGCTCCATTCACGTCCAGATCATCCAAAACAGTGTCATTCGATCGGCTGGATACGTACGATGTACCCATTGTAATCAACGTACCAAACCGTAACTGGGTTTGTTGAATTGTCAATCCAGGTCCTGCGATCGTACGAAAAAGGCTCTGGCAACACATATTCAGTCCACTTCTCCGTACGCGGTTCAAGCCTCACAAACCCTCTTCCGAAGTTAACGCCTGCCCAGACTTCTCCGTTTTTATCCGGCATCGCTTCGTAAAATTTCGCAAAGGGAGCATACGGGATCGGAGGCCAATATTCCCGGACGCGGCGCGCCTTGGCATCCAGTTCGATCAGAGCACCGTCTCTGCCGCCAAACCAAGCATTGCCGAACGGATCAAATCCGCCTCTCGCGGCCGTCGACAGATGAGCGCCAGTATGTAATTCCAACATCTTCCCGGAACGGATGTCCAATAGCTCCACGGAATTTCCAGGTCCAGCCGATGAGCCTCCCGCCCAAAAATTCCCATCGTAAGAGATGATGTTGTCGTAAGTGCTCTGGACCGTCTTGAATGGATATTGCGCGACAACCTTGGCGGTCCCGGATGACGGATCAATTTTCATCACGGCGCCGGCTTGTGATTGACCGGCTTCCGCGCTCCAGACGGAACCATCGGGCGCGATGGCGAAATTGCCAAAACCAGGGGTATTGACGGGCGTTCTGGTTTCGATCTTCATTTGCGTGAATTGTTCCGTTCGAGGATCAAAGCGGGTCAAATGATGAGCCCAGTTTTCCGAAAGCCATACGATGTCATTTTTGTCCACGGTGACGCGATGCGTCCCCGGCAGCGCGCCTGGCGTTAAGGGCAACGCGTACTCGTTTATGATTCCAGTTTTAGGATCCAATTTGCCGATGTACCGCGTCTTGTGGCTGGTAAACCAGATATTCCCTTTGGAATCTCCCGCCACGTCATGCGGACTCAGCAGCACGCGCGGCAGTTCGTATTCCGTTATGACGACGCGAGTTGAGCGTCCTCGCGACCGTGGGAATGCAAAAACCGGCGCATCTTTTGACTCGGGTCCACGAACCCTGGAAAGCCATTTCACCACAAGTTCTTCGTCTTCCGGATTGGCTCTGCCCCCTGTGGATGCCCCAGGCGAGGGGTTGATAATAGTGGCGCCGCCATAATGCAGCATGCGATTCGCGATCAGGCGCCAGCTCCGCTCATCGAAGCGGTTCCTGAAAATCTGTGAAAAGGAATGGCACCCGCACGATTTATTGAATACCTGTTTCTCGTGGGCAGAACCTGCTAAATTCCAAAGCACCTCTACGTCGCTTAATTGTGACTCCACGTCGAGCGTGGCGGGCAGAGCCTCAGATTCCGAGATTCTTTCCAGCACAATGTCTTCTAGTTTTGTAGTGCCATCAATGCGGATGGAATCTCGCCGGTACGGTTTGTACTCCAATGGCTTTGCGACCCGCAATGTGTACGCCCCGGGCTGCATCTGAGGGAATTCATAACTTCCGTCCTCACGGGTGTATACCGTCGTTCGCACGCCGTTCGGCGCGATTAGCTGCACCATAATACCTTCGGGCAGGTCGCCGCTGGCAATGCGCACGAGCCCTCGTGGTCCGCCCGAAAGAGTTGTCGGAACCGACCATTTCTGCGTTGCCGCGCGATACCATGGATTCATGGGCGGATTCTCGCCTTCCACGCAGCAGTTTCCTCCACGTAGATAACTGACCAAGTCGGCTATATCCGAATCTGCCATATTAGTGCGGAACGAGGGCATCCCCGGCCCACCGTTTTTGATTTTTGCAGTTACGGTGTCATCGCTGACGGGCTCTCCCGATATCAATTTCGAACGTTTGAAAAGGTCTTTGAGATGAAGGAAAGGCGCTTTATCGCCGTACTGCGCTTGAATGGTGTATTTATTGTGGCACATCCAACATTTATAAAAATAAAGCGTCTCGCCCCGCATTGCTCCGCTTTTGCTTACCAAATGGTACCTGTTGATCCGGATAGAGCGCTGGAGATCGTCAGTCGGAATTTGAGTACCGGATGCTTCGCGAGCCGGCGATGACATCCCCTTCTGAGGCTCTGCCACCGAGGTTGAATATTGCGCTACAGCCAGCGTGATTCCGATAGCGAAGATAAACTGGCCCGCGAAGTTTCGATGCCCGTCTTTTTGCATATCTTCCTTCCTTTGGATCAAACCTTGTTGCGGCAGCGCGCCTTGCCATGCTCAGAAAGTGTAACGCAGGCCAAACTGAATCTGGCGGGAGGGTGTGGTGAGCGACGTAATTACTCCCGCGTTACCCGCTATGACGCCTGTCGAAGTGAAAGCGTTGCGGTTTGGCAGACCGAAGTTTGGATGATTGAACAGGTTAAAGAGTTCCGCCCGGAATATGAGCCGGTTGGACTCTCCCACGTCGAAGTTCTTCACGAGTGAAAAATCAAACGCGGCGATGCCCGGCCCCTGCAAGGTATCCCGCCCGAGATTGCCGTAAAAACCCCTGGCGGGCAGCGAGAAGGCGGTGGGATCGTACCATTTGTTGACAGTGCCAATGATGGGGTTGTTGGAGCGGCCTGGCACCAGATTTGGCCGGTCCGGAACTTGGCTGTCGCCGTTCTGAGATTGATTGAAGGGAATTGCGACGCTGAATGGCAGACCGGAACTGGCGCTGATAATGCCGTTCATCTCCCAGCCCCTTGCCACTGCCGCTTTCCATCCACTCAGGGACTCTCCCGGCAGACGATAGGTCACGTTCGCTCCGAATGCTTTTCCCTGGTTATAAGGAGAGATTCCCCGGTCGGCGCTACGGTCGTGAGGAATCAGCGAGGCAGTAGCGGTGTTGAGCGTCTGCGCGGAACGCCATTGCGACCCGTCGTTGATGCCCTTGGAGAAAGTGTAATTGGCCTGGAATTGAAAACTGTGTGAGAAAGCTTTCGTGACCCGTAGTTGTAAGGAGTGATAGTTGGAAACGCTGTCAGTCAATATCCGTTCCGCGGATGCAAAATTCGGATTTACGCGAGGTCCGCCGGTGTAAAAGGGAGTGCCATTTGGCAGATACGAGGGAACATTTGTGTTTCCTTCTATTGCGCGAAGGAAATGGAACCCATGGTGACCCGCATACCCAACCGAGAAGACGAAATCAGAAAACAGTTGCCGCTCCAGGGTGAAATTGAATTGATTCACGGTCGGCGTTTTTATATTCGGATCTACCGTCAGATAGCTGATCGTCCCTGAGGAAGCATTATAGAATTGGGGGCCTGGATTCGGGAAAGGAGGATTGCTAATGATCACCTGTTTCTTAAATGCAGATTGGGGAGGAGTTCCGGCCACCTTGCCCATCCACTGATTCTGGTAAAACCCGAAACCACCACGAAGTACCGTGCCCTTCTTTCCCCACGGAGTCCAGGCAAATCCAAAGCGGGGCTCAAAATTCAGCAACGAAGGATTGTTGTAGGGCGGCTGGCCTATAGTCGGTCCTGTATCCGTCCTTATATTGCGGATTGAAGATAGCCAGCCATGCACCTCTGTCGGGACCGTTACAAATTCATATCGCAAACCGAGATTCAAGGTCAGCGTGTCGCGGACCCGCAGGTCGTCCTGGACATATAGGCCGGCTAACCATTGGCGGTATCCAAAACCGTTGGCAGAACCCAGTAGTTGGGCTGTAAAACGGTTCGGACTTCCCCGCAAAAATTGAGTTAAGTCACTGAAGCTATAAGTTCCGTCCTGAGTGTTCTCGTAATCGTTGTTTTGCAGCCGCTCCAGGTTTACACCCATTTTCAAGGCATGACGGCCTCGGGTGAGGTATACGTCATCTGTAATCTGGAAAATGTTTTGCGGGTAGCGGACAGGTTGACTGGCCGTTGAGCCAAACTCGGTCAAGGCGCCGCTGCCCGCACCGATCGTCGAGGTAAACTGGGCACTCCACCTGCGGCCGGGAATAAAAGCCAGCGCCGCGTAATTGGGAAGAGTGGAAATGCCTCCATCATCGGCAGCATTGGTGCGGTTGAAAGCGAATCGAATTACATTCAGCGACTGACCAGAGATGATGGTCTTTTGCTCTAAGGTCACGAAAGTATTGCGCGACTGGCCGGACTCCACAAATTGCGGGAAAAACCGGGGAACGATCATCTGCGCATCGTCCAGAGTGAAGCGGCCAAAGAAGGAGTTCCGATCCGAGATCTGATGGTCAATTCGCAGAGTGCCGAAATCCTCTCGCGAGGGTTGGGAGAAAGCCCAGACAAATTGAGCGGTGCCATCACCAAAATTTCTTCCATTCGGGAGCTGCATCGCATCCAGGTAGGGCCGTATGCTCGGAGCCACGCCGACATTCAGCGGACCGGTCGGGCTGGGGAGAATCCCCTGATGTGCGTCGGCATCCGGGACCGTGCTGATATTCGTGAGGGAGAGGCGCTCGCGCAGACCCTCGTAATTGCCAAAAAAGAAAGTGTGGTCGCGAATGATCCGGCCGCCAGCAAACGCCCCGAACTGGTTTCGGCGAAAAGGTTTGGCGCCGCCCCGGTCGAAAAATTGCCTGGCATCCAACACGTTATTGCGCAAGAATTCAAACGCTCCGCCATGAAAGGAATTGGCGCCCGCGCGGGTAGCTGCGTAAACTACACCTCCGCCGGTTCTTCCATACTCCGCCCCGTAATTTTGGGTGAGCACGCGAAATTCCTGTATAGAGTCTACGCCCAGATTATTCCCAGTGACGCTGCCCGGAGTGAAGTTGGAATTGTCGTGAAGGTCGGTGCCGTCCAGAAGAAAAGACGTAAAGTCCATCGGGGTGCCGCCCACCGACATTTTGGCGCCGGCGCCATTGAATACCCGAGTCGAAGTAGTGCCCGAATTAAAGGCGGTAAATCGAACCACCCCCGGCTGCAGGAAGGTCAATTGCTCGTAACTTCTTCCGTTCAACGGAAGATCACGAATTTCTTTATCTCCCACCAGCCCGGAAACTTGTGCATTGGTGGTTTCAACTAAAGGGACCTCGCCGGTCACCGTCACGATTTGCGAGACCTCCCCCAACGCCATGGTCAGATCCACTGTCACTTCGCTTCCCACCGTTAAAGCGATTCCGGACTTCACCATTTTGCTGAATCCCGTAAGGCTCGCCTGCACTTCGTAGGTTCCGATCTCCAATGCGGGCGCCCGGTATCTTCCTCCAGAACCCGTCGTTACGTTGCGCACGATTCCGGTGTCTTGGTTTTTCACTTGAATGCTGACACCAGGCAGGACCGCCCCGGTCGTATCGCGCACCGTCCCCAGGATGACGGCAGTGGTTCCCTGCGCCATGGCTATCGCGACGCATCCTAACGCCACTACGATGCTGGCTGCTAATCTTTGCAATAAGAATTTCATGGATCACCACCAATTGGATATAGGTTGTCCAGCAACTCACGCGCCGGCTTCCGGCACCAGCTGTCTGTCTGCGATTTTCAATTGATCGCGAAGCAATAAAACAAGCCGATGTTGTCCCCCCTCAACGACAAATTTTTCTGGCCGCAACCACTGCCGCTAGACGGATGGGCCGAGTTCCACGAAGTGTTGCCATAGCCGTTGCGGTCGTGATGGCCGACGTGAGCAGAGCCGCCGCTGTTGCTGGTCCAGTTGTGGCAGGTGTGGTCGGCGCTATCGGTGTAAGCCCTGCCGTCTGCCTGCGTGCCCGTGAGCATATCGTGGGTGTTGCCTGTGTCCCCGGCTCCTTTTACGGGGTTGCCTTTCTCGGTGAGCGCGGTCATCTTCGTGATACCGTTGCCGAGACGTGCTTGCTCCAGGGTGTCTCCGTGGAGATCGGCGACATCTTTCGCGATTCGGATGCCCTCAGCGTTGAACCACGGACCTTTGCCAATGCGGTCACGGGCATTGACGGTCGGCTGATTGCCGGAGGCCTGGGTGCTGAGGTAAGCGTGCCAGCTCTTGTTGCCCGCACCCGCCGCTGTGGCCAGCTTCTGGCAGTGCGCGTCAGCTCCGGCGAGCCCGCCCAGATTGCCTCCATTGCCCGGGCCTGCGCTAGTGACAAAGAAGCTCATGGGAGGCCGGCGCTCTCCTTTTTCGGGCGGTAGACTGAGGCGATCCTGTGCGATTAGCAGGTACGCTCCCAGCAAGCAAAGGGTGGTCACGCCAATCATATGTTGCGACTGATTCATATCGGTTCTCCTTCTAGGCGCACTGATGATTGCTGACCGAAGGGATTAAGGCGCCTGCAATCGGACAATCAAGCCATGTCGCATATTAATGGTCCATACGGAGGGAGGATTCGTAGACGAATCAATAACCGTCCGTCGTACCTCCGCATCCAGCGTGGGCATCGGATATTCCACCACCTCGCCGTTTGCCGGGTTCACTCGAACCATGCGGTCATTGTGATAATCCTGCGCCCACACCAGCCGGTTCTTGCGGTCCACGCCAGCATCGTAGAAGGCCGCAAAAGCCACGGACACGGGATAATCTGTAATCAGGCCCGTTTTGAAATCTAACTTCCCGATCTTTCCTCCCAACCACTCTCCAAACCAAAAGTTATCCTCCCAGTCCACGTCACCGCGGCGCGGAGCAGAGTCTTCGTGCGGCGTCGGGTAGTAGCTCACTTTCCCGGTCTCCGGGTTGAGCATCTTCAGCTTGTCGTCGCTGAATCCCCCTCGATAGACCATGCCCTTGGAGTTGACCTCCAGGCCGTAGCCACCCACCTCGTATTCTTTGAAATTGCCGCTGGCGACATCCAGCCGCCAAGCGCTGTTCCGAATGCCATCCCCCAACCATACCGTTCCGCCACGCGGATCCACCGACAGAATTCCCGGACGGGACGGCTCGATCGGCGTCTTCCAAATTCCGGTTACTTTTTCGGTCTTGGGATCGAATCGAACCACTCGGCCCGCCCATAACTGCGCTACCCAGACGATTTGATTCCGGTCCACAACGATGCCCAAAGCTCCCGGATGAGCCCCGGCCAGATCGGGCATCTTATATTCTTTGAACTGCCCTGTCTTCGGATTCAGTTTCCCGATGTAATTAGCGGCCCAATCGTTGTACCAGAGGTTACCCTCCGCATCCAAGTTCACATCGTGTGGTATCGCATCGGAACGGGGAATGCGATATTCGGTGTACACGCCTTCGGTTGCTTTCCCCGTGGGCCGCGGGGAAAACCGGATCGCAGGCAAGGGACTGTCCGGACCCTGTATCTGGCCCAAGTAATCAGTGATTTCTTCGTCAGTGGCTCCTCTCCAGCGACTGGGCTTTTCATCGCGCACCTCACCGATAGCCGTCAGTATTTTCATGGTGTCAACGATCTTCAACCAATCTGCCCGGCTGAAGCGCCGGGTCATAAGGTGGTACAGCCCGTGACATCCCGAACAGTTCTGGCTCAGCGAAAGCTTTTGTCTGTCGGTCCCGGGCACGCTGACCAGCCACTCCCCGCCTGTGGCCTGATCGAGAAGCTCCTGAGCCCGCGCCTCAGGCTCGAGAGAAAAATTGATGTCAGTGACTTGCCGCGGTTTCAGAACCTCGGCCTGCCTGCTCTGCCGAAATCCGCCGGCGTTTGCGCTGACAGTGTATTTTCCAGCCGGCAAATTTTGGATGCGGAATTTCCCGGTATCATCGCTGAAGACCGTGACTGTATGGTTCGCGCCTTCCCTTGCGGCAGAGACAAATACACCATTTAACGGGCGGCCAGCGGCATCTTTCACTGAACCGGTGATCACGGTCTGGCCGTACAGGGCGCCGAACCACGCCGCCCAGGCCAGCAAAAACACCGCGCGGGTTATATTTTTCATGCCAAGAATCTGTCTCAAATTGTCTGCAGGAATCGGATCAGTTCTTTCACCTGTTCTGGTGATAAGGTATAGCGAAAGCCCGGCATCTTTCGCGGCCCACCCTCCAAAATCAACTCTTCAACGGAACCTTCATTGACGGGCTTTCCCGTTACCAACTGCTTTCGCCGAAAGAGTCCCTGCAGGGAGGGTCCGGCTTTCTTCCAGTTTTCACCAGCGTTATGGCACACAGCACAATAGCCTCGGAAAACGGCATCACTGGCCGTTCTGGTTTTCGTCTCTTGAGCTCGAACCGCCATGCTGGATCCGATCACCCACACGGTTACGAAAGCTGATACCGCGAGTTTACCGACACTGTTCCGCTTCATTGTTCCCGCCCTCTGCCGATGGATCAGAAAATCAGTTTTAATCCGAACTGAATCTCCCGTTCAGTGGTTGAGGTAGTGGTGATACGCCCCGCATTGCCGTTAATGACGCGTTGGGAAGTAAACACAAACCGGCTGGGCGCGGAGAAATTCGCGTGATTGAAGAGATTGAAAAATTCCGCTCGGAACTCAAGGTTCACCTTCTCTCCTAATCCCAACGTCTTCAAAGCCGCGAAATCCACATTAAACAGCCTTGGTCCCGTTACGGTATTTCTCGCCAGGTTGCCAAATGTTCCCGCAGGTGGAAGCTGAAACGAACACGGATCGAAATACCGATCCGGAGTACGGAGTTTCTGTCCAGCGCGGACTCCCGCGCATCCGGCGGTAGTACCGTGAATGGGATCATTACTTGCCCCGGGCGCCAGGTTGGGACGATCCGGCTGATTGCGATCACCATTTTGCGAATTGTTAAAACCCAACTGAACATCAAAGGGGAAGCCCGACCCATACGACACAATCCCATTCACGGCCCAGCCACCAAAGATCGCTCTGGTCGCCACGGATTTCAGGTTCTTGTCCCATGGCATTTGGTATTGGGCGTTGAACACAACGGTCTGCCGCTGGTCATACACCGAGCGACTGTAATCCCGGGCGAGGTCGTTGATGTCCAGCGTCGTGGGAGCCGTCGAGGTGATTTGTGAATTGGAAATCGAATCGGAGTCCGAAAGAGTTTTGGCCACAGTGTATGCAAGGTTGAACTGCAATCCGGCGGACATGGACTTTTGCAGATCAATTTGCAAGGCGTTGTAGTTGGAGTGTGCATCAGTAAGAAGCTCTCCGATACTACTAAAGTTAGGGTTCCGGAAGCGCGCGTTGGTGGGGAAGAACTTACTCCCGTCGGGCTGAATCTGAGCAACCCGAATGTTCTGCTCTGTAGCCCGAGTCATATGGTAACCATGGGAGCCGATATAGCCGGCCCGCAGAACGAGTGAGGGCGCCAACTGCCGCTGGATCTCCACGTTGTAGTGGACCAATGCCGGCGTGTCCAATTCAAATTGCACCGCGTTGGTTGACTTCGCCCCAGCCGCAAAGCCGTTTTGCAGAGCGTTGGGAAACGGGGCGTTGGCAATGATAATGGTCGAGGTGAAGCGGTAATCGCTACCGCTGAAGAAATACCAGTCCCGGCCCAGCACCGGGTTGTAAAACATGCCACCACCCACCCGGACCGACATCTTGCCACTTCCCGTCGGATCCCAGGCGAGTCCGGCCCGCGGAGCGAAATTGGTCTTCCGCGTTTCAAACGGAGGACCGATGGTGCTTTCCGCGTCCGTAACGTGGAGCAGATCAGCGCTTTTGCCGTTCACTTCTGCGGGTGAGGTAACCAACTCATGCCGCAGCCCCAAATTCAGCGTCAAATTGTGTCGCAGGCGGACATCGTCCTGCACAAACGAGCCCACCAGAACCTGCCGCCAGCCCCGGACCGGGCTGCTGCTCCCGCCAATGAAAGCAAACTGAAACTGGCTGGGCCGGGCGTTTAACAGGTCTGATAAGGAGGTGAATGTGTAATTTCCACGTCTCCAGGACAGATAATTCGTATTCAACTGCACACGTTGGACGTCCATTCCAACCTTCCAGGAGTGCGGTCCTCGCACATAATTGACCGCATCCGTGACCTGAAACACATTTTGCGTAAAGGTCTGCGGAGCGACCGCCTGAGTCCCCAGCTCGGTAAGTTGCAGTCCCCCTGTGCCTGCCGCAGTAGTAAATGTAATCGTCCCAAAATCGGCGCCGGGAAGGAAAGAAAGCGCTGGACCGGTCGGTTGTAAAGAGCCGGTTGTGGTACCGGGATCTGTGCGGTTGAAAGCAAAACGGAAGTCATTCAGCGCGGTTGCTGAAAAAATGTGCGTCTCGCCGAGCGCCGTGAAATGGTTGGTTCGAACTCCGCCGTCATAAAAACCCGGCAAGGGGCGCGGTGAGCGAGACTCGGAAGGATCATAGACATACCGCGCGAAAAGATTATCTTCATTCGAGAGGTGGAGGTCCATTCTTTCCATGGAATAGTTTTCGTTGGCCGAGGAACTGAACGGTTGGATATATTCTGCCGTACCATCGCCGAAACTGCGGCCGTTCGGCAGCGGATACAGGTCCAGATATGGTTTTATTGCCGGATTCACAGCGACGGTCCCGCCAGGCAGAACTCCTTGGCGGGCGTTGGCGTCAGGCACGGAGGCGATCACCGTCACGCCGCGCCGTTGTCGCAGGCCTTCGTAATTTACGAAGAAGAAAGCGCGTTCGCGCAGCAACGGCCCGCCCAATGATCCCCCAAACTGGTTCCGGCGGAAGGGCGGTACCGAACCTTTGTCGAAGAAATTACGGGCGTCCAGCACATTGTTGCGAAGAAATTCGTAGGCACTACCGTGAAACTCTTTCGTTCCGGAGCGCGTAATCGCACTGACCACGGCGCCCGCATTACGACCATACTCGGCGCTGAAACTATGTGTCAGGATTCGGAACTCGCGAATCGCCTCCACGCCCAAGTTCTGGCCAGCGGCGCTGCCCGGCCCTTGGCTGGAATGGTCATTTATTACGGTTCCATCCAACAAATACAGATTGGCATCGGCCCGCGCGCCATTGCTCCCCAGCCGCAGTCCCTGACCTTGAATTTGATTGCGGGTCGCCTCGGGCTGAGCGACAACACCCGCAGACAGTAGCGCCAGTTGATCGAAACTTCTCCCGTTAAGAGGCAGATCCCGCAACTGCTGCGGATTCACTAACCCGGAAAGAGTGGCGCTGGTCGCCTCAATAACGGGGGCTTCCGCCGTGACCTGCACGGTTTCCTGAACGGATCCTAAAACCATTTCCAGATTGATGACCACCTCGCTGGCCACGCTGAGCGTGATCCCGCGCCGGATCGCCGTCTGGAACCCGCTTGCCTGCACGGTTACGGAATAAGAGCCTGCAGCCAGATTGCTGACGCTGTACCGGCCGGCCGAGTCGGTTTCGGCGGAACGAGACTCGCCGGTGTCCGTGTTCTGGACCGCAACTTTTGCGCCCGCAATGACTGCTCCCGTCGAATCCGACACACGTCCGATGATGGTACTGGTAACAACTTGGGAAACCAAAATCGCCGGAGATAGCAGGATCAGTATCAGAATCGCTGTCCAGATCGTCCCCGAGACTGCCCGGCCGTTCCTATTTACATCCAGGCCCATATTCCTCATCACGCCTCATGCCTTGTTCAGAATGTCTGTCGCTGGAAATCCGTATGCGGGTAATGCTAGTTGCACCGATTCGAAAAGTCCAATAGAATTTGCTTCTGAGAGTAATTCCTTTTAGGCATTAATCGTATGGAATTGCGACATCTGCGGAATTTCCTCGCACTTGCCGAGGAGTTGCATTTTGGGCGGGCGGCTCGCCGGGTCAATATGAGCCAGCCAGCTCTTAGTAAGCAGGTCCGTCAACTCGAGGAGGAACTTCGGGTCCGCTTATTTAACAGAACAAAACGGAAAGTTGAAATGACCGCCGCTGGACACCGCTTGGCGGGACAAATTCCTTTATTCCTTCAACAGCTCGAACAGTCTGTCGCGTTGACAGTACAGGAGGGCCGGTACGAGCACAATCAAATAACGCTTGGGTATACTCCAGGCACCGTCCACATTTTTTCGGGAATTCTTAGAGAGTTCATTAAACGTTTTCCGAATAGCCGCCCGGTCTTGAAGAACGTCGAGACCGCTCGCCAGATCGAGTCTCTTCATAACGGAAGTATCGACGTCGGCCTCATAACTCTGACCGGACCTCCGGAATTGGAAGGCCTGGCAGTTGAGAGCATCCTGCAAGATCGGCTAATGGTCGCTATGCCGGCGAGTCATCCTCTTTCGTCTCAGAGGGTAATACCATTGCGCGCACTGGCCAATGAAACCATGTGCATAGCCCCGCTCCGTAACAATCAAACCAATTACAGTCTGATTAATGAAACGTGCCGGCGCGCCGGCTTCAGTCTGCATCGCTTCCACGAAGTGGATAATCTTTATCATCAGTTGGATCTCATCAGGGCAGGTATGGGGGTGTCCCTGCTAAGGGCTTCGGTTCAGAAAATTGCCGGAAAAGGTATTGTCTTCCAAGAATTACAGCTTCCGCCAGTTTTGGGAACAGCGCTGGCCTACAGGCGCTCAAATCGCACGGACTTATTGCTCTCCTTCATTAAGACTGCAAAGGAAGTAGCTGGCCGATTCGCATGCCGAGTGGGGCATTGATGAGCGCCACTACTATTCCTCCACTGTCCTCCGGGTGAGACACTCGCGGTTGAGACATTGCGAACCAACCTGTCCAGCTTAGACCCCCTCGATCCGCTCGTCCAGGGTGCGGATGCTCCGCTCGGGCTCTCCAATTCGTCCACTTGAATACGAAAACGATTCCATACGCCGAATTTAACTGCAGTTCCAGGCATCAGTTGCATCAGCCCCACGGCTCCTTTCGGAGATACGGCGTTCGGGTTCCAGCCGGATTCCACTTCAATGACTGCCTCCACAAGCTCCTCCGGGACCTGGTACATATGAGCATACTATTCAGCCCAGTAAGCAGCAGTCTGTGGCGGAGACTCTGGCTCGGCGGCACGTGTGGAAACGTGGGTCGCCAGAAGGAAAATCAGTAGGACGGCCCCCTTCACACCGTTTCCTCCTCAGGATCCGCGCTCCATAGCGAGATCGGCGCCGATATCTCTTCAAAGACAGGAGCCCCGGCGGGCAGAAGCGAATGTTTTCCAGCGGTCTCCAAATGTCGTCGCTATCGGACCGTGGCACGACCACTAAGAATGCGTTCTGCGCGAAGGAGAAAGTATTGGCGTCTCCGTTTTTCCTCAGGTGGACGACTCCTCTTTTGACGAACAGCTCTACTAGATCCTCGCATGTCCGTACATCCTCCCTGTCATACCTCCAGGATGCTGCTTTTCGCGCCGGTGAAGACACGATCCACTAATCGATTTTCCGCGGCGCTACAATACTTCGCAATTCTACCAGGCGCGATAATCCAGCTTCGTACGCTCGATGCTCCTGCTCGCCGCTAGCGAGGTGGCGGCGCAACGCCTCGTGCTTGAGTGAATAACGCTGCATGTCCTCCCCGAGTCGTCTTAACACGCGCACTTGCTCTTGAACCAGCAGTTGTCCGATTTCAAGGGAGGGCGTAACCAGAAGCACAGAATGCACGTGGTGAACACAAAGTAGTGGCAATCTGCCTGGAATATCGCCATCGGCCCCCGAGCACATCTCAACACTATCTCTCGCCTTCTGCTGTTCCGTCGTTATCATCAATTGGCAAGCTTCGCATGTGCTCGGTTGCGGCAGGAATCGCTCCAGTTTATCGCTCAACGGATTTGCAGGAGCCGATTGTGCCAGCGACTGAAGTCGCTCGGCTAAAAAGAACAGAACTGGTGGATAGGCGGAGCACACTCCTTGGGGTGACGCAATGGCCTCATATTGCCACGTATGCAGGGCGAAAAACCACCTCGCTAGGCGTGCTGCTTTTGATATCCCTCGCTGCTGCTGGCTCTGGAGTTGTTCAATAGACTCCGGCTCGTTCCGCCCCACTTGACTAGGGAATTATAAAGTATATAACTCCCCTTGACTATGGATCATCTCGCGCCGGAAGTTGGGGGAGTACAATTCCTGGGGGAGTACAATTCCTTGACATCGGTTCGCAACAGGCAGTAGCATTTCATTGGTTTGCTCTTCTGGCGTTCTTTTAAGAGAGCTTAATTGGGAAGCCGGTGAGAATCCGGCACGGCCCCGCCACTGTAATCGTGGAGCGCGGGCTGCCGTCTGCAAAATCAGACCACTTCGCGAGGGAGCGCAAGAGGGCAGAGATGGGAGGCGTTCGGAATGAGGCTTGCATTGTTTCTATTGGTTCTGCTCCTCTTAAGCGTCCAGGTCGCCCCACCACAGCAGAAGCCGCCGCTGATGTGCTCCCCGAATCACCAGCAGGCAGAGCTTCGCTGCGACTGCCTGGCGCGCCATCCCGGCTGGTGCGAGGAAGACATCCCGCCGCCGGAGTGCTGCAAGCGGGGCGAGAAGAAGGTAGTCCAGTGCGGCTGCTGCGCTTCCGAGCGGTCGCAGCGCTGGGTTGGCAAATTGTGCAAGCACGCGTGAACTGGGGCTTTGCCGATCAGGAAGATACAGGCCGCCGAAGTTCCCGCGAAGATCGCGCCGATGACGTCGCTGTACGCGAGGCTTTCAGAGTGCAAGCAGTGCGAGGAGTGCTGTGCGCTCCCACGCGGCCGTGGCAGGCGCTGGAGATAGAGCCGGAGCGGGAGTCTCTGCGGGCGTGCAAGAGCAAGACCGCACTTCCCAGCTTCGCCAAGGCACCCCCGAAGCGCGTCCCGTCGAAGGGTTTCTTCTACGAGGCGTTCTGCCGGAAGGGGAAGGTCTACGTCGTCTCGAAGGGGCTGCCGAAGCCCGAGCGAGCGTGAGCCGGAGAAAATTTTGTTGGCACTGCCCGAGCGCGCGTGAGATTTTTTCGCGGGCGATAAGAAAAACCGCTGCTGCGGGTCAGGCGCAGGTCGTGGAGCTAGGCTTTTTTGTTTGGGCTGACTTGGGCGACGAGAAGAAGGCCATCGGGTTCGCGGAGTTCTCGCGGGAGTTTCGCGTCGTCAAGGCCGACCCCCGACGCCCACGTCGTCGTTCAAGGCGGCGAGCAAGATCGTCCTGCTTCCTCACAGCCGCTGGCCCGGCAATAGACCCCATCCTTCCTCCCGGTCACTGTGCGAGTCAGTGCTTTCGATGCGGCGGACCACCCTAGTATGGTTTGTGCGACCGGGCAAACGATATCGGCGATGGAAACGGGGCCGCAGGGGGCTTTCTTGAGAATTCCGACGGCGGGGCACGTGATCGCTTGCTGAAGAAGAGTTCCTTTTTTGCCACATGGCGGGTCGCCTCGGTGACTCTGAAACCACCTCATACCTGCCCTCGTGGTTGAGGTAATAGTATAATACTTGGAGGAACTGAGGGTCCAGGAGTGAGCCAGGGCCGAATCGCAGGATCAGTTGCCATGGGATGAAGAATCGACAGTATATAGTCCAGATCCTCGCGTGGCCTCGCTCTTCAATGAACCAAACGAGAGGAGATGTATGTTGCGAACGATGATGCGCGCCAAGGTCCATCGTGCAACGGTTACACAGGTGAACTTAGACTATATGGGGAGCCTGACGCTTGATGAGTGCCTGATGGAGAAGCTCGATATCTTGCCTAACGAAGCGGTGCAGGTCCTGAATTTGAATAATGCATCACGCTTCACCACTTACGTCATTCCCGGAGAAAGAGGCAGCGGTGTGGTAGGCATCAACGGAGCCGCCGCTCGCCTAGCGCAGCCGGGAGACAAAGTCTTGATCGTTCTATACGCTTTAATGACCGAAGAGGAGGCTAGAAGGCACCGTCCCGTAGTTGCCTTCATGGATGAGCGCAATCGGATCGTCGAAGTCCGTCAGGAATCCGAAGCACTGCAAGCCAGCGCGTCAGCGCCAAGTCGAAACGAGACTCCCTGAGTTTAGACAGTAACTGTGTCGCGACCGAACTGGCCCCGTATCAAGCGCCGGACATCATAGCCGCTCCGAGCTCATCGCACAGGCCCTTGCTGCGGGTTGCCAATCCCGATGCCGCGCTGCATAGCTGCTCGAATTTGCTTGAAAAAAAGCTGAACAGAACGCCCGCCCAAAGAATATGACAGCATGAACTGCCGTCGCAGGAGCTGGAAACCAGAGGGGCAGGTACGCCTGGGTGTTCTTGTAGCGCTGCTCTGTTCGATCCAATTGCAAGCTCAAGGGTTAACCAGCGAGAAACACTTAGCAGTGAAGGACCCCTCAGGCGCCGCCATACAAGCGTCCGGGCGGCTGGAGAATCTCGAAACCGGAACGGCGCGCCCGTTCCAAACCGACGCGAATGGCGCATACACGTTTGGGAATCTGAGTTACGGCCGGTACCGGATCGAGATCTCCAGCGCTGGATTCGCAACCCAGTCTCTGTCGATTGACGTCCGGTCTTCGACGCCGATCTCGCGAACCGTCACAATGAGTCTGCGCCCGCAGGCTGCCAGCGTGGATGTAGTAGCGCCTATGCCGCTCGCGGGAACCGACCTGTCCGTCGAACAGATACCGGCTCCTGTTCAGGCGGCCAGCCAGCGCGATATCGAGCACAGCGGAGCGATTGACCTATCCGATTTCATGAATCGGCGGCTGGATAGCGTGTACCTGAACGAGGTGCAGGGGAACCCGTTCCAACCCGATTTGAATTACTGCGGCTACACCGCCTCCCCCCTTCTTGGGACGCCGCAGGGTGTTTCCGTCTATATGGATGGAGTCCGGCTCAATCAGCCATTCGGCGATGTCGTGAGTTGGGACCTGATCCCGCGGATTGCCATCTCGGAAGTCGCGCTGCTACCGGGATCGAATCCACTGTTCGGGCTTAATACCTTGGGAGGTGCCCTTTCGATTGAGACAAAAGATGGACGAAGCAACCCGGGCACGACGGTAGAGGCGTATGGTGGCAGTTATGGACGCCGGGCGGTTGGGTTCGAACATGGTGGCGCCAATTCCAAGGGGCTGAACTGGTATGTCGCGGGCAACCTGTTCCATGAGGACGGCTGGCGCGTTGACTCTGCGTCCGATGTCCGGCAATCATTTGCCAAAATTGGCTGGCAACGCGGCAAGACGCTTCTCAGCCTCACTGGCGCCTATGCCGACAATGAGCTGGAGGGCAACGGCCTACAAGAGCAACGATTCCTGAGCCGCGATTACGCAAGTATCTACACCAAGCCCGATATCACGAACAACCGCTCCCCCTTTCTCAATCTCAGCGCGCGCCATAACGCCAGCAGTTCCCTGATGTTTTCCGGGAAAGCATATTTCCGCTACATCCGTACCGATACCTTCAACGCCGATCTGAATGACGACTCGCTCGACCAGTCAGTCTATCAGCCAAACACCGCCGAAATACAGGCACTCACCGCCGCAGGCTATACCGGATTCCCGACCAGCGGCGCCAACGCATCCAATACTCCTTTCCCCTTCTGGCGTTGTATCGCCCAAGCCTTGTTGAAAGACGGGCCGGCAGAGAAGTGCAACGGCCTCCTTCGCAATACGTACACAAAGCAGCACAACTGGGGTGCCACCGGACAACTGACTTGGCTCGGTTCGCCGCTCGGCCGGCATAATCAGTTCACGGCAGGAGCTGCCTGGGATCACAGCAGCACTGGATTCCAACAGGCCGCGCAGTTCGCGTACCTCAATCCTGACCGGAGCGTGAGCCCTGTCGCTGCATTCCTCGACGGCTCGACCAATCAAGGGGGCGCGCCTGTGGATGCCCGGGTGAATCTGCACGGTCTGATCAACACATGGAGCCTATATGGAATGGACACGTGTTCGTTGGGCAAGGCATTGAGCCTCACTGTTGCCGGCCGATACAACCGGACCACCATAACGAACCGGGACCTATATCAACCCGGTCGGCGGTTCCGGCTCACTCAACGGCGACTATGTGTTTGGGCGATTCAATCCCGCAGCGGGCGTCGCCTATAGTCCTTGGCGTTTAGTCAGCGCATACGCGAGTTACAGCCAGAGCAGCCGCGCGCCGACATCCATCGAACTCGGCTGTGCCGATCCGGTCAATCCGTGTAACTTGCCTAATGCGCTGGTCAGCGATCCGCCGCTCCACCAGGTCGTGACGCGCACGTGGGAACCCGGACTGCGCAGTGGCGCCGAATCCAGAATTCGCTGGAACGCCGGCTGGTTTCGGGCTGCGAATCACAATGACATCCTGTTTGTCGCGTCGGAGCAGACCGGCAACGGTTACTTCAAGAACTTCGGTCGAACGCTCTGGCAAGGAGCAGAAGTGAACGTAAGCAGCCGTATCCGGCACGTCACACTGGGAGGTGGATACACCTTCATTGACGCGACCTACCAAACAGCGGAGTTGATAGGCGGTGCCAGCAATAGCTCGAACGATACCGCCGAATCGGGAACAAAGGGGCTCGAAGGCAACATTCAAATTACGCCCGGCGATCAGATCCCGCTCGTTCCGCATCATATGTTGAAGGCTTTCGCCGATGTCCAAGTCACTTCGAAGTTCTTACTGGATCTCGACTTTGTAGGAGTCTCGTGTTCATACGCCCGCGGTAATGAAAACAACTTGAGTCAGCCGGATGGCATTTATTATCTCGGACCCGGCGCGCCGCCCGGCTACGAAGTCGTGAATCTCGGGGGACGGTACCAGCTACACCGCAAAATCCAACTCTTTGCGCAGATCGATAATCTTTTCGACCATCATTATTACACTGCTGCGCAGCTTGCACCTACCGGCTTTACTAATAGCGGGACCTTTATCGCCCGACCCTTCCCGGCGGTAGGCGAAGCTCATGATTGAAACTGCCTCCCTTCCTCCCACTGAACACCGTGTGACAGGTGGCACACTGGTCAGCGCGTCCAGTGAACTGTGTGCTTGCGAAAGTGGACCCGGAGAAATCGACGCCCGGCCCGGCGACGGCATGACTGAAAACGTGGAGAACAACAAGAGGACGAGGGAAATGTTCCCGCACACGGGAGTCGCAGCGCGCCCGTTCCATGTGTCCGGACCGGTCTCAATCTAGTCGCGTCCTCGCGTTGATATCCTGTTTGAATGGCGTGGGGAATCCCCACGCCTCCTCGCCAGAAGAGAATCGTTTGCCGGATATGCCCGCCGCCAGCCAGTTCTGCACGTCCCGATCCATACTGTTGTGAGACGCCGTCATGCAGAAACAACGCTGAGAACAAATTATCTGCCAGCGGTTACAGAACACGCGCGTTTGTTTTTGTCCTTTTTCCTTTTCGGTGACTACCGCCGAATTTCACGATGTAATGAACCGTTGGAGTCACGGCCATGCACACGACTTCGGCGGATGATGCCAGATCGCAAACCTGGAAGCAGCCGGAGCCGCCCCCTGGCACCACCCATCGACCCCGCTGCTGCGCTTCATTCCACAGCTCGAAAACTTGCTCGAAACCAGAAATGTCCTTCCAACGTCTGAACAGATGTAGTCCCTTTGGATCACCAATTCACATAAGGAGCGAGAACAAAAAACGATGAGTAAGATCGTGAGAACATCTCTTATTTTCTTGAGTCTGTTCCTGGCCGTCGCCGTGGTAGCAAAGGCGAAACGGTATGAGGTTCAGTTGGCCCAATCTGCTCAGGCGGCGTAACGATGGGGGACGGAAAGCGGAGCACGATAATCGCTGCGTGAAGAGAGAGAACCGCCCGAGCCGACCTTGGGAGCATTGGGAATACAACTTCGTTTGTATTGACTACACCTGATGAATCGATCGAGAAATACGCCCAGCCAGTGCTTGATTTATCATCGCTTGGCGTTCCAAAAGCAGAAACAGCATCTCTTATCTCGCCGGCAATCTCTCTAGCTGGAGATGTTTTACCAATCTTAGCCGCATCGTATCTCACCTCCCAAGGCCGTAGCCATTTCCCGATTTGCTTTTGGACTCCAGGCTGAATTTTCGACGCGCCCAGAAATGCACCCCCCCGAGGGATGTCAAGGGGCGCGCTGCAGATCTAGTATCGAAGCAGGCTGGTGAAATGGACCGAGATTGCGGCACCGCAACGGCAGCAGGCCAAGCCGCCAGCAAAAGTCCGTATACCAGTACAGCGCAGGAAAGTGCGGCAGGTTGAGAGCCATCCCTGGAAAAAGTATAGACCGAACTGGCTGCGGAGCCGGGGAGTGAGTCGGGTAGTTTGCAGTTTTCTTCAACCAGCAAAAAGGACATTTCTAACGAGCTTTGACATTCCGCTGTAAAGGCTGTAAAGCACTTGACTTCCGAAACAAGCCGAAGCAGAATCGGCAACAACGTTATGCCTGATCGCCGCATGCAGCAGAGATTGCCTCCGGGTTGTTTGCCTCCCTCGGACGTGCTCCCAGACAGGATTTTTCAGCTTCCGGAGTTGCAGTACCCTTCCAATTTGAATGCCTGCCGCGAACTTCTGGACCGTAATCTTGGTGGGAAGCAGTGTGACCGTCCAGCCATTCTCTCGCAGGGCGGCGTGCTCTCTTTCAAGGAACTGTCTCAGCTCGTGGAGACGCTCGCCGCCCGCCTGTTGGATTTGGGCCTAGCGCCGGGCGATCGCGTGCTCCTGCGATTGCAAAATCAGCCGGAGTTCATAATAGCCTGGCTCGCCGTACTGCGTGTGGGAGGAATTGTGGTTGCCACCATGCCTCTGCTGCGCTCGCGCGAACTGGGCGCAACTGTTGCAGACTGCAACCCGGCTTTCTTAATCACTCAGGAGGAGCTTTGGGAAGAGGCCAGCAGAGTTCTTCCGGCACATCCTGCCTGCAAGGTCATTTTTTGCGGCGGCAGCAAAGAGGGCGTGCTTTCCTGGGGAGACCTTCTCGCCAAACCCGAGAAATGCACCCCCAGCGAAACAGCGAAACAGCGGCGGAGGATCTGGCGCTGCTGGCTTATACTTCCGGCAGCACCGGGGAACCCGAGGGGACGATTCACAACCACCGCGATATTTTGGCCATCGCCGATGGCTACGGCCGTCGCATTCTTTCGCCGGTCCCCGAGGATGTCTTTGGGGGACCTCCCACGATGGCATTTACTTTCGGATTGGGCGGCCTGTTGGTTTTCCCTTTCCGTTTCGGCTCCGCGTCGTCGTTGATCCAACGCTTCTCTCCGGTTGGATTGATGCAGGTCATTCGCGATACCAAGGTTACCATTCTGTTCTGCAGCGCTACCACCTACAACATTCTTCTGAAGGCGGAGCTGCCGGATTTCGTGGAGTCGTGCCGCACCCTTCGGCTGTGTGTCAGCGCGGGAGAAACCTTGCCAGCGCCCGTCTTCACTGCCTGGAAAGAAAAGACCGGTATCGAAATTCTCGACGCCATCGGCAGCACTGAAATGTTGCACATGTTTATCACCAACTATCCCGGAGAAGCCAAACCGGGGAGCACCGGAAAGCCCGTGCCGGGATATGAGGCGCGGATCGTGGATGAACAACTTCGGGAGCTTCCTGCCGGACAGGCGGGTTTGCTGATGGTGAAGGGACCCACCGGATGCCGCTACTGGAACAGACCGGAGCGGCAGAAGGAGTACGTGCGCGACGGCTGGAATATGCCCGGCGACATTTCCATCAAAGACCCGGAAGGCTTCTATCACTATCAATGCCGCGCTGACGACATGATCATTTGCAGCGGCTATAACATCGCTGGTCCCGAGGTGGAGGCCGTGTTGGTAGAACATCCCCGAGTCCAGGAATGCGCCGTGGTAGCCAGCCCCGACATGACTCGCGGATTTGTTCCCAAGGCATTCGTGGTGATCCGGGCGGGCGCCTCGCCTAGCCCTGAATTGATTACCGAGTTGCAGGAGTTTGCGAAAGCCAGGCTGGCTCCTTATAATTATCCCCGCCCGATAGAATTTGTGGCGTCCTTACCGAAAACGGAGACCGGGAAGATTCGCCGAGTGGAGCTGCGCAGCCGGGAGCGGGAATCATTCAGCCAACAACGGGCCGTCGGGATGGAGGATTGAGCGAGGGAAGCGCGAAGCAAAGTCAGATTGCGGATCGGCTGTAGGAGGATTTGTGCTGAGCTTACGTCAATTAAAAACGCAAATCTCAAATCGAGTTCCTTGGGGTTTTTAGATTTGGAATTTGCATCCGAGACGAGATAAAAACTCAATGTGAAAAGAAGAAACAGGCAACATAGGGAGCCTGGTCCTTGGACATGACTTCGATCGTCCCATTTTTTCCGGGAAGCACAGCAATCGCTTTGGGCGGTGCGCTCAAATCATTGGCGCTGACTTTTTCGAGAACCAAATCTACCTTCGCGCCGGCGCTGGCCTCGGCCGGGATCTGAAACGCCAGGGTTAACACCAGCCCGTCGTGCAAAGGTTGGCGGGGTTCGCCTTTGGTGGCTACCTCCAGGTGCAGGATGGATTTATTGGGGTCCTTCGGATCATTCTCCGACTTCACTTCGAAAGCAGCGCCCGCGCTGTCCAACAGAAATCCCTTCTCAGCCTTAACGAAAGACACGTCTTTGTTGTTGAACGTGATTGTGGCTGAAATTTCCCCGACCTGAAGCGAGGGAGGATCCGGGGTTAAGAACAGCGGAACCGAGACCTGGCTCTTGGCTTGCCCAGAACCCGACCCTAGCGAAATCACCGTACCATTCGGCGGGGCAGCGTTGGCCAATTGCAATGCACATAACAAGAACAATACGAGAAGAAAAGCAGATACCTCACGGAGTTTACCCTGAGCGCAGCCGAATGGTTCGGGATGACGCCCACTGTTAAACGATGGTGTCATCCTGACGACCAACGGGAGGAAGACCCTGCTTGTCATTCTGACTCCTAAGGGACTTGCAAAATCCGATGAATGCGCCAGTTTGGATATAAGGGCACGGTTTCAGAGGCTGCTGAAAAAAGAACCTAACTAGTAACATTCGGGCGTTTTTGTCTCGAACTTGGTTTGTAACATGTTGAATTCTCGTTTGCCAAAATGCCCGTTTTACTCTTTTGATTCTTTTTTCAGCAACCTGTTCAACCGTGCCGAACAAAGCACCAGTGCGATGCGGTTTTATAGGCTGCTGAAAAAATGCGCGATGTTGTCATTCTGAGCGCAGCGAAGAATCTGCTTTTCTCCCGTTGGGTTGGAAACAAAAGCAGATTCTTCAGCCCGGCAAAAAACGCCGGGCTTCAAAATGACATCCACAGGTCTTTTCAGCAGCGTCTAAAACCGTGCCCTCACGAATCCCGTTTCAGCAAGCATGGCGTTGATGGTCCTAACCTCCGCCCATCTCACCCTCGTTCCAAGGTGTGTAACCCACAGGGAATTGATGGCCTACTGCCGGTGTGTTCAGCTCCTTTGCATAACCATCGTCAAGATACTTCACTGTTCCGCCGATCACCGTCATCTGCGGCCGGACGTTGTTGATATCATCCTGCTGAATCGTGAAGTAGTCCCGATCAAGCACCACGAAATCGGCCAATTTGCCGACCTGCAGCGTGCCAAGATCTTTTTCCTTCATCACATATTCAGACGCCCACGTGGTCCACATTTTCAGGACGGTTACGCGATCTACCGCTTCCTCCGGCGAAAATGTGCCGCCAGGCACCTTCCGCGTCATGAAGCGCAGCCACATGTGACCAACGTTGCGCGGGGTATTTTGTCCTACCACGCGCACCCCCGCGTCAATCAGGCTCTTGACTGGAGAAATAAAGGGCAGCACCGCCGGCCCATAATCTTTCACATAATCGGGAGCATCGGCAAAATACCCGGGACTGATACTCACCATTATCCCAAATTTCTTCAGTCCCGCGATCACATCAGGCTGCTTACCGATGACCGGAGCATGCTCTACGGTAAAGCGCATCTTGCGAACGTCCTCGACCGTCCATCCCCTGTTTTGCCGAGCTATATCGATCATCTGAATGAAACGGCGGACGCCATCGCTTCCCTCGCTATGAATGCCGGCTAATCTCCAGCCCGACTCCATCGCATTCTGCAGGGCATCCCACCAGATGGTGCCCTGCGTTGGACACAGTTCCCGCTTTTTTATATTTTCTGGGGCTGGCACATCATTGCCCAGACAGGCTTGAGGGAAATCGGAGTCCCAGCGCTCTGAAGCCACTCCATGGATCCACATCATGTCATTCCCGAGTCCCGTCAGGTTGCCCGTCATGGTATACAGACGGCGAAGAACCTGCGGGTCCGAAGGAAGACGGTCCACTTCGTAGAGTGTCGCGAAACGGATCGGAAGCTGATGTTCGCGATTCAGCCACGTAAACACATCCAAAATCTGCGGAAACACGGTGCGGGAACTGAAAGTGGTGATACCATACGACGCTGTTTCTTCCAGTACTCGTCGAACCATTTCAGCCAGCAGACTCATTGGTTGACTGCGGTACCAAACCGCCCATTGGATGGAACCCATCTCCGGAGCTCCCACCATACCTTTCTGTGGAGAGTCCGCGTAATTCGTGCCCAGGGATTCGCTGATAAACTTTTCGAAATCCGGCATGACTTTCTTGATGTTCTCCATAGCCTTGGAGTTAACGTTGCCACGGGTGCCGGTTTGAACCAATACGGGATTATTAGCAGACACTCCATCCAGGCGCTTGCGTGGCTCTAAACCTTCCGTGACCGTCCATTCGATCAGTCGCTTGCCACTGATTCCTTCCTTATCGTTCGGATTGACACCTACTACGACCCAATCGCCAGGTTGTATCTTCGAGATAGCATCCTTGATTCCTTGCTCAATCCGCAGACGAGTGCTTTCAATATCCCTGCCGGCCATCACATTGACTCTCACTCCGTGATCGGGGGCTTTGATGCCCAAGGCATCCGCTATCTTGCCAGCGCCGAACATCCCTAAATGCGAGTGCGTTTCGATGATCCCAGGCATCGCCGTCCGGCCGTGCAGATCGAAGACCTTGGTGCGGGAATTGGCCAACGTTCGAATGCGCTCGGTCGTTCCGAGAGCGATGATGCGGTCGCGCTTGACTGCCATCGCCTCGTAAACGGTTCCGATGTTCGTATTGACTCCTGGATCATCCATGCTGACGATCTTGCCGTTGATCGCGATCAGATCGGCAAACCCGTTCTCCTCAACTTCCGGCGGCAAGCTTTGCTGCGCCCATAGCAGAGGCAAAGCAAGCAGGAACATAAGAGACCCGACGCCCCAAGCAGTACGTCGCATTATCATTTCGCTATCCTCCTTAAAACGTGTCGCATTCACGTTCTCAATTCCCAGTTTTCCTGAATACGGATGGATGGAGCAGTGCTAAGCCAAAGTCCGATTTCCTCCTGTCTAAAATATGAGCTTCAGCGCAAATTGTATCTGCCGCGCACTCGTGCTCACGTCCGTGATCTGGCCAGCCGCGGCATTGCGGGCGCCCCCTGACAAGAAAACCGTGTTGTTCGGAAGCCGGAAGTTGGCCCGGTCTAACAGGTTGAAGAATTCTCCCCGGAATTGCAGTTGGGTCCTTTCCGTGAGATGCGTGCTCTTCAATATGCTGAGGTCCCAGGTCGCCAACCCAGGCCCAATCATCGTGTGCCGGGCTACATTGCCAAAATCCAGGCGGGTGCAGGTGGCTCCTGGTCTGGCACAATCCGGCGTCAGAGGGGGCAACACAAATGCCTTCACGTCAAAGTAGGGAGCAGTGTGGTTGGCCGCTATCGCTTGCCGGTAATTGGACAGCACCGGACTGAGGCTCGCGCCGGGGACTAAGTCGAGATGCCCGGCCCCGCCGCTCTGCGGAAGCGCGCCTTGATAATCGAAGCTCGTAACCGGGGTGAACGGGGGACCGGAAGCGAGCGACAAGATACTCGAAAAGCTCCACCCTCCGGCCAGCTTTCCAGCCACACCATGCAGCCCTCCACCAAGAGCCTTGTCAGGGCCAATGGGTAATTCGTACAACGAATTTGTCTTCCAATAGTGGCGTTGATCCCAAGAACATAGCCCCCGGTTGGCCGAGGAGGGGAACGGGTACTGCTCCTGATCGGAGTTGCCAATAAAGTCGGTGCCCTGCGAGATCGTCAAGGAGTTATCGTCAATGCATTTGGAAAAAGTATAGGAACTGCTGAGCTGGAAGCCGCGGCTGAAGCGCCTTTGCACGCTGATCTGCAAGCCCTCGTAATAAGCGTCGCTGTTCGTATCGCGGACCCGGACCTGGGTGAAATTGGGGTTGGGCCGAGGCGAACCTTGCGGAATATAGACTCTTCCGCCAGGAGACACGACCGAAATGGGCTGATTGTAGTCCGCCCATGCTCTCATCTGGTGAATGGATCGAGATCCCACATAGCCGACGTTGAGCAGGGTGTTCGGCAATACTTCCTGTTGGATGGTAAAGTTCCAGTTTACGCTGTAAGGCTGCGTCAGACGGGGAGCGACCATATCCAGCCGGCCAAGGGAGGCAGCAAAACCCGGTTGTGAGAAATTGGCGAGCGCATTGGGGAAAAGGACGGGCGTTGTCGGAGTGAGGCTGAACAACTGGGTCGAGTAGAAGGGCGGCATCCGATCCATGGCGTTACTGTAGTAATCGTTCAGGATTAACGAATCGTAGATCCCAACGCCAGCCCGAATGGAGGTCTTGGAGTTGCCGAACGGGTCCCAGGCGAGGCCAAGACGAGGTGACGCATGATGCAGAGCATCACCTAGTTGGAACGGGGAGTCGCCAGGCAGCGCCTTGCCAACCGTTACGTTGGGGTCCGAAAGGTGCAGCAGGTTAGAGAATCTGTTGTAATTTTCTGAAGGCGGCGGCGCCCACTCAAAGCGTACCCCCAGGTTCAGCGTCAACCTCGGTAGCGCTTTCCAGTCGTCCTGCACGTACGCCCCACCGACCCAACTCCGTGTCGAACGCGCCGGGTCCGCGCCCACATTCGCCACTAGCAGGGTTTGCGGAGTTTGGGCGAAGAATTGTTGGAGGTTATTGAACGTATAGGTACCGGGGAAAACGAAGAAGCGATCCACGTTATCATCGTTCCTGAACAAGAGGCCGCCAAATTTGATGGAGTGATTTCCCCGCGTGTAGTTGAGATCATCTCCAACCTGATATGCAGTCCACCGCAGGAGAATAGGATCGGGCGGCGCAAGGTTGGGAGTGAGCGGACTAACCGACAAGACGCCAGCGTATCGTCCGGGGCTCCACGTCAATGGGGAAACATCCCCGATTGCGCTGAACCCTTGCACCGTATTCACCCGATTCACACCTGCACGGAAGCTGTTCAGCAAGGTCGCGCTGACCAATGAGGTGAGGCCCAGCGCAATGTGCTGGTATCGATTGGTCTTTGTGGTATTGAACAATTGGGAAGGGTCCGTACTGGACACCTTCGCCTGGTCAAACGTGTAACTGCCATACAGGAAATGCTTTTGGCTCAAGGTATGATCCATTCGGATCAGGAAATAATTCTCAGTGGTCGGGTTGGACGGGGCGCTGATGAAGTTGGCCGTGCCGTCGCCGAAATTCGTAGAGTTTGGCACGGGGTACAAGGCCAGGAGCGATTTGGCAGCCGGCCCCACCACACATCCGGCGGCGCAAGGTCCGGTGGGCAGAACTCCAGTGCGGGCCGCCAGCGTTGGCACCCTCATGATCGTAGTGGTTCCTAACCGTTGCCGCAATCCCTCATAACTGCCGAAGAAGAAGGTTTTGTCCTTCTTGATGGGCCCCCCTAGCGTGAATCCAAACTGGCTCCTTTTGAAAGGAGGCGGCGAGGAACCCGGGTCAAAGAATTGTTTCGAATCCAAGGCGCTGTTGCGCAGGTATTCGAAGGCCGATCCGTGCAAGGAGTTCGTGCCCGCCCTGGTCACAGTCGTCATGACGCTTCCGCTGACCTCTCCATACTCCGCGCTGTAGTTGGACGTCAACAGACGAAATTCCCGAATGGTGTCGGTCCCTAGTAACAGCCCGGTGGCGCTGCTGGGGTTCACCCCGGTCCGGTCGTTGACCACTAGGCCATCCACGATAAAGAGATTTTGGTCGGTATTCGCGCCGTTGACCGTGAACTTTTGGCCGAACCCGTTACTGGCCCGCGTGGCGGCTTGAGCTCCCGTAACGCCCACAGACGCTAGGTTTTTAACGTTGGGCTGCAAATCCATCAGGTCGGAAAAACTTCTCCCGTTCAGAGGCAGCTCGTGCACGGTCCTCTCATCCACCAGACCAGAAGTGGCCGCAGTGGTTGTTTCCACTAACGGGGCTTCTGCGGTGACCACGACGCTTTCGCTGACGGATCCCACTTTCAGAGCGAAATTCACGACAGCTTCCTGGCCCACTGTTAAAGTGATCCCTGAGCGAACCTCCGTCTGGAATCCCTGGGCAGTGGCCGTCACCTCATACCGGCCCAGCGTGAGCTCCGGGGCTATATACCTTCCACCTTCGCTTGTGGTCACCACCCGGGTAATCCCGGTATCCACGTTCTTCACGGTCACCTGGGCGCCCGGCACAATTGCGCCAGAGGCGTCGGAGACGGTCCCCGAAATGGTCCCTGTATTCACCTGAGCTAACAGAATCCCCGCGCCAACAAGCAGATATATGTCAAGCGCCCAGGCAAACTTCGTTTCGCGCATAGTGCTCCTCCTTCGAAAACGGGCGGCACAGAAAAAGATCTCATTCTGAGCCATTCAATGCTGCGCACAGTTACCTTCTCAAGACGTGTGCTTGGTGACTAGTAAACTCAACACGGCGCAGTTTAGCTGGCGCCATACGCAATTGCAAGAGTTTTTTGTGCGTCCATGTGCGTCCTGCTCGGATGGAACTCCTGAAAAGAAAGAGGAAAGTCCACTGAAGCCACTGAAGAAAAACTCTTTCGAAGGACCGCTGCCCTGGTTTCCTGGAATCCGAACGGCAATTTCGAAAAGCACATCCGCGAAAGCGGTCGTTGTTTGCTTCGCGCCTTTCGGCATGGATTGAACGCAATATCTTCGGAGATGCCCTCAAGCAAG
>Ga0080064_1001940_pt1 | contig 38224 bp, 42 predicted proteins | sample Subgrocontami54m_FD_69260 | JGI IMG/M metagenome (GOLD analysis project Ga0080064, IMG submission 69260) | Subsurface groundwater microbial communities from S. Glens Falls, New York, USA - GMW46 contaminated, 5.4 m (SPADES assembly) (version 2) ...
CGAGGTTTTCCGGGCGCCGCGGTGGGCGATGAAGAGGTAGGCTTGCCCAATCCGTTTCGTGGCCAGCGCCTGCGTGAGCGTCTTGGTGACCGTCGGCTGCCCCACGAGGTCGTCGAAGGTCTGGGGCCGATACTTCCGCGCTAAGGGGACGTAACTCATCTCACCACCGGATCGTTCCAAGGATTCCCACAGTAAACTGGCGGAGAGGGAGGGATTCGAACCCTCGGTACAGGTTTGACCCCGTACAGCGGTTTAGCAAACCGCCGCCGTCGACCACTTGGCTACCTCTCCAATGTCGGGTCAAATCTCGGTTTGAATGCTGGCCGTGGCCCGACGCAGCAGGGCGTGGCAGTCCCCCGCCAGGATCTCCCGCACCACCACCAGGCGGCGGTTCAGCCGCTCATTCATCGTCAGGTCAATCACCGAGCCGGCCGCCCCCTGCTTCGGATCGGCCGCCCCGATGACCAGCCGCGCGGCTCCGCTCAGCAGGATCGCCCCCACGCACATCACACAAGGCTCTTCCGTCAGGTAAACGGACACCTCCGGCAACTGATCCGACTGCAGCGCGTTAGCGGCCTGGGTGATGGCGATGACCGCGGCGTGGGCGGTCGGATCCCGCAGCAGCCGGATCTGATGCCGGGCGCGGGCGATGATCTGCCCCTGGTGCGCGACCACGGCGCCGACCGGACGGTCCCGGGAGGTCAGCGCCTGCTCGGCCTCTTTCAAGGCTTCGGCCATGTAGGCTTCGTCCGGCTTCGTCATCATCGCACCCCTTCAGCAAGGAAAACGCGCGCTCGCCGAGATTTGAACTCGGAACCCTCAGCTCCGCAAGCTGATGCTCTATCCAGTTGAGCTACGAGCGCAGACTGCGGATGATGCCCATCCTGCAAGAAACGGCGGAGAGGCCGGGATTCGAACCCGGGAGCCACCTTTAGGGTAGCTACACGCTTTCCAAGCGTGCTCTTTCAACCGCTCAGACACCTCTCCATTGTAGCGAGTCTCTGCGTGCCTGGTTAGCTGGATTTTTCCCGACGGACAAAAACGGCGGAGAGGGAGAGATTCGAACTCTCGAGGGTCTTGCGACCCTACCGGTTTTCGAGACCAGCGCTTTCAACCACTCAGCCACCTCTCCGGCGTTGTCGCCTGCTCTGCCCTGCACGGAAACCGCGGAGAGAGCAGGATTCGAACCTGCGAGGACCCGAAGGCCCTAGCGGTTTTCAAGACCGCCGCATTCAACCACTCTGCCATCTCTCCGGAATGTCGAGGCTCAGAACAACCGGCGCATCACCGTCGTCAGCAGCTCCTGGGCCCGGATGAACCCATCTGACAGCGCCGCGGAGAAGGAAAATTCCGGCACGGCCAGCGGCAGGGCCGCGGCCACGAGGCACAGCGTCAGCAGCATGATGAGCTCGACGGCCAGCAGATACGTTTCCAGGTGCCAGCGTTCGCGCTGCTGCTGCAGCTCATCGGCGGTCATCAGCCAGTGAAACGCCACCGCCAGGCCCACGAGAAAGCACAGCGGGCCGCGGGTGAGCGACCGGGGCCACCACCAGGACGCCACCCAGCCGGCGACACAGATGAGCAGCGCGTAGCTCGGCACCACGTAGGGGCTGAACGCGACGAGGGCGGAGCCTTGCGGGGCTGCGCCGGCTTTCGCCCCCTTCCCGCCTTTGCCGCCGCCCCGGGAGGCCTCGACACTGGCCACTTGGCCGCCGAAGAGCCACACGGCCAGCGCGGCGAACATTCGGTGGCTGGCGCGGAAGAGCGACACCGGACGGTAGAGGATGATGTGCAGGGCGACATAGGTCCCGAAGCCCCACCGGATCCAATCCTGGGCCATCGCCCCGGAGGCACTCGTCAAATCGAGCTGGGCTAAGGTCGCCTCCAGCAATCCCACCACCACCGGGATGAGGCAGGCGACGACGGCCGCCTTCAGCAGCCTCGAGATGACCGTCACGATGTTAGAGAATGCTTTCGCCATCGCAGTAGGGCCGCAGCACGGCCGGGATGTCCACGCGCCCGTCGGCGCGCTGATAGGTTTCCAGCAGACAGATCATCGTCCGCGCCAGGGCCACCCCCGACCCGTTGAGCGTATGCACGTAGGCGACTTTCTTGCCGTCCGTCCGGTAGCGGATGTTCGCCCGCCGCGCTTGGAACGCCTCGAAGTTGCTGCAGCTGGACACCTCCAGAAACTGATTCAGGCCGGGCGCCCACGCCTCCAAGTCGTAGCACTTCGCGGCGGCGAAGCTCAGGTCGCCGGTCGCCAGGCCCACGACGCGGTAGTGCAGACCAAGCCGCTTCAGGATCTCCTCAGCGTCGGCGACGAGCTGCTCCAGCTCGTCGTACGACGTCTCCGGCTTGACGAATTTGACCAGCTCCACCTTGTCGAACTGGTGCACGCGCACGAGCCCCCGCGTGTCCTTGCCGTAGGAGCCGGCCTCCCGGCGGAAGCACGGCGTGTAGGCCGTGTAGCGCAGCGGCAGCTGTGCGGCCTCGAGGATCTCGTCGCGGTGCAGATTCGTCAGCGGCACTTCCGCCGTCGGCACCAGGAAGAGGTCATCGTCCTTGAGGCGATACATGTCTTCCTCGAACTTCGGCAGCTGTCCGGTCGCGAACATCGAGCTCCGGTTGACCAAGAGCGGCGGGGCGACCTCCGTGTAGCCGCGCTCCTTCGTCTGGACATCCAGCATCCACTGGATGAGGGCGCGCTCCAGGCGGGCCCCCTTGCCGATGAAGAGCGGAAAATGGGAGCCGGTCATCTTGGCGGCCCGCTCGAAATCGAGCAGGCCGCGCGGCTGGGCCAGCTCCAGATGGGTCTTGGGAGTCCCTGGCAGCGAGGGCTTCTTCCCGACGGTGCGGACGATCTCGTTGCTCTTGGCATCGCCCACAGGGACGGTGGTGTGCGGAATATTCGGCACGTACGCCAGCTCCCGCTCAATCTGCGCGTCCAGGTCCTTGAGCCGCTGCTCGTCGGTCTTGACGGCCTCCGAGAGCTGTTTCAGGTGCGCCGGCGGGGCGACCGTCCCGCGGCCTTTGTGGCGCGCAAACTCATCCGACCCCTGCTTCAGCTGGTGCCGCTGCTGTTCCACATGGGTCAGCAGCTGCCGGCGGGATTGCTCCAGGTCAATGAGCGGTTGGACCCGCGCGGCATCGAGCCGCCGGTCAGCCAGCGCCTTGAGGAGCACGTCGGGGTGCTCGCGTAACAGCTTCAGATCGTGCATCTCAGCCCTTGATCACTCCCAGCGGTCTCATGCGGGCCACCCGCTCGGCTGGGTGCCGTCGTGGACGATACGGGCCGCGTTGGAAAAACTGGGCCGCCTGGGACTCGAACCCAGCACCCACAGCTTAAAAGGCTGTTGCTCTGCCTGATGAGCTAGCGGCCCACGGCCTGAACGCACGGCGTGTTCCCGCCGAAATCTGCCGCCATTATAGCAAAGCGGTCAGGCCCCCGGCTCGGCTTTTGCGGAGGCGGAACGCGGCTGGGAACGGTCGGGAGGGGAGGAAACCGGCGCCGGCTCAGGCGCCGTGGAGCTCGTGCTCTTTCGTCTTCACGAGGGCGTTGATCTGCTCAATGTACTTGTCCGTGAGCTTCTGGACGTGGTCCTGCCCCTTGAAGGCTTCGTCTTCGCTGACCTGCTTGTCGGCCTTGAGCTTCTTGACGGCCTCGTTGGCGTCCCGGCGCAGGGTGCGGATGCTCACGCGCCCTTCCTCGGCCATCTTGTGGATGATCTTGGTCAACGCTTCCCGACGCTCTCCGGTCAGCGGGGGAATCGGGAGCCGGACGATCTTGCCTTCGACGACGGGATTGATGCCCAAGCCAGACTGCTGGATGGCCTTTTCGATTTCCGGCACCATCTTGGCGTCCCACGGCTGGATGACCAGCAGGTTCGCCTCCGGGGAGGTGACGGCGGCCACCGCCTTGATCGGGGTGGCGGCCCCGTAGTAATCGACGGTCACATGCTCCACGAGGCCCGGGTTGGCCCGGCCGCCGCGGACTTCGGCGAACTCCCGGGTCACGGTGCCCACGGCCCGCTTCATCTTGTCTTCGACGTCCTTGTAGAGCGCATCCAGCGGCATCCGGAGCTCCTCAGGGGCTGTTGACGACGTGGGTGCCCACCGCCTCCCCGCAGACGGCGCGCTTGATGTTGCCGTGGCGGTGGAGATTGAAGACGATGATCGGCACGTTGCCGCTCATGCACAGGCTGACGGCGGTCGCGTCCATCACTTTCAGCCCGCGCTTCAGCACGTCAATGAACGTGATGCGGGTGAGCTTCTTCGCTCGGCGGTTCGTCGCCGGGTCGTCGGTGTAGACGCCGTCGACGTTGGTCGCCTTAAAGACCACGTCCGCTCCGATCTCCATCGCGCGGAGGGCGGCGGTGGTGTCCGTCGTGAAGAACGGGCTGCCGGTGCCTCCGACGAAGATGACCACCCGCCCTTTTTCCAGATGGCGGATCGCCCGACGGCGGATGTAGGGTTCGGCGACCTTGGCGATCTCGATGGCGGTCTGCACCCGCGTGGGCACCTGGATGCGCTCCAAGGCGTCCTGCAGCGCTAATCCGTTGATGGCGGTGGCGAGCATCCCCATGTAATCCGCGGTCGCCCGCTCCATGCCGGTCGCCGCCGAGGTCGTCATGCCGCGGAAGATGTTGCCGCCGCCGACGACCACGGTGACGTCCACGCCGAGCTGTTTGATGTCTTTGATCTGGCCGGCGAGATCGTTGAGCACGTCCGGGTCGATGCCGAACCCCAGCTTGCCCTGCAAGGCTTCCCCGCTGAGCTTGAGCACGATCCGCTTGTACTTGGCGCGCGCGGCCCCGGTCTCAGCGCCGCGGGCGCTCGGCACGACACTCGCGCGAGGACTCATGGTTGTTAGGCCGCTTCTCCGACGGCGAACTTCGCGAACCGGCGGATGACCACGTTCTCCCCGGTCTTGGCAATGAGCGCTTTGAGCAGCTCGCCGACGGTCGTGCCCTGGTCCTTGACGAACGGCTGCTCCAAGAGGCAGACGGCCTTCGCGTCGTGCGCTTTGGCTTCGTCCGCCGGCATGTCGTCCGGCTTGACGTAGCGGGGGCTCATCGCGGCCACCTGCATGGCCACGTCCCGGCAGAACTGGACGAACTCCGGGGTGCGGGCGACGAAGTCGGTTTCGCAGTCGATTTCCACAATCGCCCCGAGCCGCCCGTCGTGGTGCACATAGGACTCGATGCGGCCCTGGCCGGTCGTCCGGCCCTGGCGCTTTTCGGCGATCTGGGCGCCGCGCTGGCGCAGCAGCTCGAGCGCTTTCGCCTCGCTGCCGCCGGAGGCCTCGAGGGCCTGCCGGACGTCGTTCAGCGACGCGCCGGTCTTGTCGCGGAGGGCTTTAATCGCTTCCAGGCTGATTTTCGCACCCATGGTCTCACGCATCCTGGGCGGGTGCGGCCGCCTCCGCCGCGTTGGCCGCGTCAGGCGCCTGGGCCTGCGGCTTGGACTCCAGCTCGAAGCGGCGCCGGCCGGCCACGATGCTGTCCGTCACCACGGATGTCAGCAGCTTGATGGAGCGGATGGCGTCGTCGTTGCCGGGGATCGGGTAGGTCACGAGATCCGGGTCGGCGTTCGTGTCGCAAATGGCGACGATCGGGATCTTGAGCCGGTTCGCCTCGCGCACCGCGATCTCCTCGCGCTTGATGTCGATGACGAACATGCCGCCCGGCACCTTGTCGAGGTCGCTCAAGCCCGAGAAGGACTCCTCCAGCCGCTCCAGCTGGCGGCCGAGCCGGTTGGCGTCTTTCTTCGAGATGCGCTCGAAGAATCCTTCGGATTTCTTGGTCCGCAGATCCCGCAGCAGTTCAATGTTCATCTTGATCGTCTGGAAGTTCGTCAGCGTGCCGCCCAGCCAGCGGTTGACCACGTAGGGCATGCCGGCCCGTTGGGCCTCGGCTTCCAGGATGGGCTTCGCCTGCTTCTTCGTGCCGATAAAGAGCACCCGCTGGCCCGTGGCCGTCAGGTCTTCCAGGAAATCGCAGGCCGCCTTCAGGTGCCGCTCGGTCTTCTCCAGGTCGATGATGTAGATCCCGGAGCGGCTGCCGTAAATGAACCGCTTCATCTTCGGGTGCCAGCGCTTGGTCTGGTGCCCGAAATGAACCCCCGCGTCCAACAACTGCCGAACCAACGCCATGTCACTCATGCCAATCCCACTCCCTTCCGACTGCACTCCGACGACGACGCCTATTTGTTCGGCGCCTGGGGCCCTGCGTGAATGAGCTGGAGCTCACAGAACCTCCGGTAGAGGGGGCTCTTTTGCAGGAGCTCGTCGTGACTGCCGTGCTCCACAATGCGCCCTTCCTGAAGCAGCACGATCCGGTGGGCGAGCCGGACCGTGGACAACCGATGCGCGATGAGAATGACGGTGCGGTCGTGCGTGAGGCGCTCGACCGCCTCGCTGATGAGGTGCTCGGACTGCGCGTCGAGCTGGCTCGTCGCCTCATCGAAGATGAGGATCGGCGGGTTCTTCACCAAGGCGCGGGCGATGGCCAGCCGCTGCCGCTCCCCGCCGGACAACAGATCGCCACGCTCGCCGATGATGGTATCGTAGCCCTTCGGCAGCCGGCTGATGAACGTGTGCGCGCTGGCGAGCTTCGCCGCCTCGACGATCTCCGCGAATTCCGCATCAGGTTTGCCGAGTGCGATGTTGGCCCGCACCGTGTCGTTGAACAGGAAGGTGTCCTGCGTCACCAGCCCGATCTGCCCGCGCAAGGACCCGAGGGTCACGTGCTTGATATCCAGGCCGTCGAGCTTCACGCGGCCCGCCATGGGGTCGTAGAACCGCGCCAGGAGGTTGACGAACGTCGTCTTGCCGCCCCCGCTGGGACCGACGAGAGCCACGGTCTCCCCCTGATGGATGGTCAGGGACACATCCCGAAGTGCCGGGTGCGCGTCGTAGTGGAAGGAGACGTGCTCATACGCGATCTCCCGCTGGAACGGCGGCAGGAGGCGGGCTTTCGGGTGCTCCAGGACCGTCGAGGGCGTATCCAGCACTTCGAAGATGCGCTCGGCGGACGCCACCGACTGCTGGATGATGCCGTGCAACTTGGCCAGCCGCTTCACCGGACGGATGAGGGAGAGCATCGCCAAGAGGAACGTCAGGAACGTGCCCAACGTGATCTGGTTCGACAGCACCGCGCGGCCGCCCCACCAGAACACGAACGCTCCGCCGCAGGCCCCGATAAACTCCGTCAGAGGGGAGAGCGATTCGACGCGCTTCTGGGTCTTGAGGGTGATTTTGTACGTGCGCTGGTTCGCCTCGGCGAACTTGGCTTTGGTCGCCCGCTCGACGAGGAACGCCTGGATGACCTGGATGCCGGCGATGCTCTCCAGCACGGTCGAGTTGAACGCGCCCATGGCCCGCTGGCCTTCCTGGGAGAGCTTTTTCAGCAGCTTGCCGATGCGGCTGATCGGCCAGGCGATGAGCGGTACGAGGACGCAGATGACCAGCGAGAGCTTCCAGTTGATGGCCAGGGCGATGGCGAGGCAGACCAGCACCTGGAAGCTTTGGAAAATCAGGTCGGTGCCGCCCTCGGCGATGGAGTTCTGGATGATGCTGGTGTCGTAGAGGATCCGGGACATCGTGACCCCGGTCGTCGTCTTGTGGTGATAGTCGAGCGACAGGCCGAGGAATTTGTCGAACAGCGCCTGGCGCAGGTCACGGATGACGCGCTGGGCCGTGTCGCTCATGTAGATGGTCTGCCAGAACTCGAACAGGCCCTTGAGCAGGAACAGGAAGGGGATGAGGAGGGTGAAGACCGTCAGCATCTTCAGCGGGTCGACATGGTTCAACCAGCCGACGAAACCCGCCAGCCAGCCTGGCATCCACCCGGGAACGGGGATGACCCGGTTGGTCACAATCCGGTCCGCCAGAGGGAAAATGGCGCCCAGCTGCACCCCGCCGAGGAGGCTGGAGGCCGCCATGCAGGCGACGGCCACGCCAAAGACCGCCAGATGCGGCCTAAGGTACTGCAGGAGTCGGAGATAGGTGGACATGAGCGGGGTATTTTACCACGTCGGTTGACGAGCCACAAGGCCTTCTGCTAGACTCAGGCCACGGCTGCGGTTTCTCGCAGCCGCCACCACCATGCCAGCAGAGCCCCTCCGGGTCGGGGTGGTCGGAGTCGGCCACCTCGGGGCCCGGCACGCCCAGATTTACGCCGCCATGCCGCAGGTGCGGCTGGCCGCCGTCTGCGACATCGACGCCGCCAAGGCCCAGCAGGTCGCCCGCGAGCTGGGCTGCGAGGCGGTGACGGACGCCCGCCGCCTCGTCGGACGGGTGGACGCCGTCAGCCTGGCCGTCCCAACCACCCGCCATGCCTCGGTGGGCACGGCCTTGCTGGCGCACGGCATCCATCTGCTAGTGGAAAAACCGATCGCGACCACCCTGGCGGAGGCCACAGCACTCATCCGGATGGCCGAGCGCCACCGCTGCCTGCTCCAAGTCGGCCATGTGGAGCGGTTCAACGCCGCCATCCACGCCGCGACGGGGTACCTCACCCACCCCCGGTTCATCGAGGTGCACCGGCTCTCTCCCTACCCCTTCCGTGGCACGGACGTCAGCGTCGTGTTAGACGTCATGATCCATGACCTGGACCTCATTCTTCTGCTCGTCCGCTCTAAGCCGGTCGCCATCGATGCGCTGGGGGTGGCGGTGCTGTCGCCGAGCGAGGATATCGCCAACGCGCGGCTACGGTTCGCCTCCGGCTGTGTCGCGAATCTGACCGCCAGCCGCATCAGCGACGAGACCATCCGCCGCATCCGCGTCTTCCAGGAGGACTGTTATCTGTCCATCGACTACAAGGCCCAAACGGTGGAGCTGGCCCGCATCAAAGGCCGGGCCGTCGAGCGCCTCCAGTTGCCGGTCAACCAGCGTCCTCCGCTGCAAGAGGAGCTGGCGGCGTTCGTCCACGCCATCCGCACGCACCGATCGCCCGAGGTCTCCGGCGCTGACGGGCGCGCGGCGCTCGCCTTGGCGCTGCGCATCCAGCAGACGATGCGCCGGCGCGCACGCCGCCGGTAGCGGCTTCGCATGCCCACCTTGTCCTTCGTCGCGGGGGACCCCTCGGGAGACGCGCACACCGCACACCTGATCGGCGCGCTCGCGGCCCGCTTGGATTCGTTGACGTGCGTGGGCCTCGGCGGGCCGGCCATGCGCCAGGCCGGCGTGGAACTGCTCGAAGATCTGACGACGACGGCCGCCATCGGACCGTTCGACGCGGCGAAGCACCTCGGCCGCCTGCGGCGGGCCGCCCGCCTGCTGGAACAGCGCTGGCGCGCCAGCCCGCCCGACCTGGTCGTCCTGGTGGATTTCGGTGACTTCAACCTGCCGGTCATCGCGCCGATCGCCAAACGGCTGGGCCTGCGTGTCGCCTATTACATCAGTCCCCAGCTGTGGGCCTGGGGCCGCTGGCGGCTGCGCTACGTCCGGCAATACGTGGACCGGATGCTGGTGTTCTTTCCCTTTGAGGAAGCCCTGTACCGGCGGGAACAAATCCCGGTCACCTGGGTGGGCCATCCGCTCGTGGACACCACGCGCCCGTCGGTGAACCGCGAGGAGGCCTTCACCCGCTTCGGCCTCAACCCTTGGCGCCGCGTCGTCGGGCTGCTGCCTGGCTCGCGGGAGCAGGAACTCGCCCGCCACCTGCCCCTCATGCTCGCCGCCGCACGCCGGCTCGCCGCCCGGATGCCGGGACTGCAGTTTCTCATCCCCCAGGCGCCCACGGTCTCCCGCCAGCAGTTGGAGCAGTTCCTGCGGGGCGTGGGGCTGGACGTGTACCTCGCGGAAGGACCGGCGGCGGATGCGCTGCAGACGATGGACGCCGCGGCCGTCGCCTCCGGCACCGCCACCCTGGAAACCGCCCTGTGCGAGGTGCCGATGGCGGTCGTCTACCGCACCTCGTGGCCGACCTACCTGGCGGCCCGGTTGGTCGTGCGCATTCCAGACATCGCGCTGGTCAACGTGGTCGCCGGGGAGCGGATCGTGCCCGAGCTGGTCCAGCACCACGCCACCCCAGGACGCCTGTCGGACACGCTGCTCGAGCTGCTGCGGAATGAGCCCCTGCGGGCCTCGATGGTGGAGCGCCTGCGGACCCTGAAGAGCCGCCTCGGCCCACCGGGCGCCGTGGACCGCGCCGCCTCGGCTGTGCTGGAACTACTCAACAGCTAGCGTATAGCGTACAGCGTTTAGCGTATAGAAACGACGAACGCCGTGAGAGATCTCTCACGGCGTTTTGTCTATCCGCTATACGCTACACGCTATCCGCTAGAGCAGGGGTAGGTACGTTTTGAGTTCGTAATCGGTGAGCGCGCGGCGGAACCGGTCGTACTCGATCTTCTTGTTCTCGAGGAACGACGTGAAGACGTGCTCGCCCAGGGCCTGCCGCAGCAGCTTGCTGCCCTCCGCCAGCTTGATCGCTTCCCCCAAGCTCTCCGGCAGCCGCTTGATGCCCCGCCGGGCGCGCTCCTCCTCGCTGAAGGCGAAGACGTTCGCCTCGGTCGGCTCCGGCAGCGGATAGCGCTTCTCAATCCCCTCCAGCCCCGCCGCCAGAATCACGCTGAAGGCCAAATAGGGGTTGCAGGCCGGATCCGGCGAGCGCAGCTCCACGCGGGTCGCGGTCTGCTTCCCCGGCTTGTACATCGGGATGCGGATCATGTGCGACCGGTTGCGCTGCGCCCACGTCATGTAGACGGGGGCCTCGTAGCCGGGGATGAGCCGCTTGTAGGAATTCACCCACTGGTTCAGCACGAGCGTCATCTCCGGCGCGTGGCGGAGCAGGCCCGCCAGGAACTGCTTGGCGACCGGGGACAGGTGGAGCCGGTCTTTCGCCTCGAAGAAGAGGTTGCGCTCCCCCTTGAAGAGCGAGACGTTGACGTGCATCCCGGAGCCGTTGTGGTCCGCCAGCGGCTTGGGCATGAAGCTCGCGTAGAGACCGTGCTTGAAGGCGATCTCCTTGACGACGAGCCGGTAGGTCATGACGTTGTCGGCCATCGACAGCGCGTCGGTGTAGCGGAAATCGATCTCATGCTGGGAGGGGGCCGCCTCGTGGTGGGAATACTCGATGCCGATGCCCATCTCCTCCATCGCGAGGATGATGTCCCGCCGCAGGTCCGAGGCGGCGTCGAGCGGGGTGAGGTCGAAGTAGCCGCCCTGGTCGATGGGGACGGGGGCGTCCGCGCTCTTGAAGACGAAGAATTCCAGCTCCGGCCCGACGTAAAAGGTGTAGCCGAGCTTGGCCGCGCGGGCGAGGTTGCGCTTCAGCACGAACCGCGGGTCGCCGTCGAACTGCTTGCCGCCCGGATAGGTGACGTCGCAGAACATGCGGGCGACCGCGTTCTCCTTCGGCCGCCACGGCAGCAGGCAAAACGTGTTGGGGTCGGGGACGGCGAGCATATCGGACTCGTCGATGCGGGCGAACCCCTCAATCGAGGAGCCGTCGAAGCCGATGCCTTCTTCCAGCGCCTGCTCCAGCTCGTCGATGGTGATGGCGAAGCTTTTCAGGAAGCCGAGGATGTCGGTGAACCACATACGGATGAAGCGGACGTCGTGCTCTTTGGCCAGCCGCAGGACGTACTCCTTGTCCTTCCGTAGGGGCCGGTGCTGGGTCGTCTTCGCAGGCATCTCGCTGTCTCCCTTCAAGCCGCCGAGGTCCGCACGCGCCCGGGCGTGCGCGCCCGCGCGGAGGACGCGACGATCCCTCCGAACGTCGTGGCGACGTGCTCCGCCAATTCTTTCAGCCGAGACACCTGCTGCGGGCTCTGGCGCCGGATCGCCATCGGGTCAATCACGCCCCGCAGGCGATCCAGCTCCGCCTGGTTGACCGGAGTGCGCATCCACGCGCGGATCATCGCCTCGGTGACCTCCACATGAAACTGCAGCCCCCAGGCCTGGTCGCCCATGCGGAAGCCCTGCTCCTGGCACAGCGGCGAGCTCGCCAGCCGCACAGCCCCCTTCGGCAACGCGAACGTGTCGCCATGCCACTGGAACACCGTCTCCGTCTGGCCGAATGGCGCGAAGAGCGGGTCGCCGTCAGCGCCCGGCTCCCGCATCAGCGGGTACCAGCCAATCTCTTTCTGCGAGGCCTGTGTCACCTTGGCTCCAAGGGCCGCCGCCAACATCTGGCCGCCCAGACAGACCCCGAGGATGGGCAGCCGTCGCTTGAGCGCCCCGCGCAGTAGGGTGAACTCCTTGGCGATCCAGGGGTAGGCCGCCTGCTCGTAGACGCTCATCGGCCCGCCCATCGCGATGATGCCCTGCACGTCGTCCAGGCGGGGCCAGGGGGCTCCAGCGTCATAGACGCCGAAGTGCCGCAGCAGGCAGCCGGACTTGGTGAGACCGGCTTCCAGGGTGCCCAGCCGCTCGTGCGGCACGTGCTCGATGACCAGGATGGTCGGCAGCATGGCTTAAAACGGGAAACGGGGCGCAAGGCCCCGTTTCCCGCAGGAGCGTGTCCGTCCCGCGACGGGATCAGACGTCGAAATACAGGTGGAACTCGTACGGATGCGGCCGCAGGCGGACCTTGTCGATCTCCTGCCGCTTGTACTCGAGCCACACGTCGATGACGTCCTGCGTGAAGACGCCGCCCTTCAGGAGGAACGCGTGGTCCTTCTCCAGGGCGTTGAGCGACTCCTCGAGGGAGCCGGGCACCTGCTTCGGCGCCTTCTCCGAGGACATCTCGTAGATGTTCTCATCGACCGGCTGGCCCGGGTCGATCCGGTTCTGGATGCCGTCCAGGCCCGCCATGAGCATCGCCGAGAAGGCGAGGTAGGGGTTGCAGGCCGGGTCGGGGGCGCGGAACTCCACCCGCTTGCTCTTCGGATAGTTCACGTAGACCGGAATACGGCAGATCGCCGACCGGTTGCGCGCGGAGTAGGCGAGGTTCACCGGCGCTTCGTACCCCGGCACCAACCGCTTATACGAGTTGGTCGTCGGAGCGGCGAAGGCCAGGATGGCCGGCGCGTGCTTGATGAGCCCGCCGATGTACCACTTGCACATCTGGCTGATGAGCGCGTAGCCGGCCTTATCGAAGAACAGGTTGGTGCCCGCCTTGGCAAGGCTCTGGTGGCAGTGCATGCCCGATCCGTTGTCGCCGAAGAGCGGCTTGGGCATGTACGTCGCCACTTTGTTGTGCTTGCGGGCGGTGTTCTTGATGACGTATTTGAGCATGAGCAGGTGGTCCGCCATCCGGGTCAGCGTCGAGTAGCGCATGTCGATCTCGCACTGTCCGGCTGTGGCCACCTCGTGGTGGTGCTTTTCGACCGGCACACCGGCTGCGCGGGCTTTGGCCATGATCTCGCTGCGGATATCCTGCAGCTGGTCGTGCGGCGGGACCGGGAAGTACCCTTCCTTGAAGCGGGGCTTGTAGCCGAGGTTCGGCTTCTCGTCCTTCCCCGAATTCCACTCCCCTTCGATCGAGTCCACGTAGTAGTAGCTGGAATTCTCCGTCGAGTCGAAGCGGATGTCATCGAAGATGAAGAACTCCGGCTCCGGCCCCCAGTAGCTGATGTCCGCGATGCCGGTCTTCTTCAGGTAGATTTCGGCCTTGCGCGCGATGAAGCGGGGGTCGCGGCTGTAGGCTTCTTTTGTGAGCGGGTCATAGATGTCGCAGACGAGGCTGAGGGTGGGGGCTTCGCAGACCGGGTCGAGCACGGCGGTCGTCGGGTCCACGAAGAGGTTCATGTCGGATTCCTGGATCTTCTGGAACCCGCGGATCGAGGAGCCGTCGAACCCGATACCGTCGACCCAGATGCCTTCTTTCGCGCTCTGGGCGACGTCTTCCACCGGGATGGAGAAGTGCTGCCAGAGGCCGGGCAGGTCGTTGAACTTCAAATCCACGACCGTGATGTGGTGCTGCTTGATGAGCTGCCACACGCGCTTGACGGCGTCTTCCGTGTAGCTCGGCACCGTGTACTTGGAATTAGCTCCGACCGTGGCGCGGCCGTCAGTCGAACGCGCCTGCGGCTTCCGTGCACGAGCGACAGACACCCTGGGCATGGAAATCCTCCTTGTTATTTGCGTGTGTGGTGCTTGGACCGGTGAGTTGAGCGAAGAGTCCCGACCTCACAGCGCCCACCAGGAAGGACGGGGAGTCAGTATAGCACCCCGCTTCCCTCCGTCAATCCAAAATTCGCTGCGACCGCTTCCCTCGGCGTTACGAGTTGGGGCCCCGATGGGCCCACCAATACCGAAGCATCGTGAGCAGCAGGGTCAGGCCTCCGGCCATAACCAGCGGGAGCCACGGCATCCGAAAGTAGACCACCAGCACCGAGCCGGCCAGGGCCAGGCTTCCAAACCAGCACAGGAGCGTGCGCCCAAAGCTCGGGCGCGGCGGCCACGAACCGCCCATCGTCATGCGGATCCCCCAGGGGGTTGAGGCGGCTTGGTCCGTCGGCTCGACAGCTGACCGAGAAACTGCCGAATACGGCCAACCCATCCACCCGACGCGGCCGGCTGGCGATTGAGGGCCTCGAAATCCGGCCGATAGTAGCGGTTGCGGTCGAGCCGGTCTTGTTCCTGCAAGATGGCCGTGATGGCCTGCCGTTGCGCCCCAGTCGGGCGGCAGGTCAGCGCTTGCTGCAGGTGCTGGCGCGCCTTCGGGATGGTGCCGAGCCGGAGGTACAACCGTCCCAGTTCAAGGTGGGCGCGCAGGCAATCAGGCTGGCGGGCCAGGAGTGCTTCGAACGCGTCGATGGCTTGGTAGGTCTGGTGATCCATGGCTAGGCTGTTCGCCCAGTCAATCCAGTTGTCTGGATCCTCCGGTGCTGCGTCTTTCGCCAGGCTAAAGTCGGCGGCGGCCGAGGCCCACTGCTGCAGTTGGGCATGGGCCAGCCCCCGGCCTCGCAGCGCTTCAGGCTCTCGAGCGCGCAAAGCCAGGGCCGCCGAAAAGGTCTCGACCGCTTCCTCAAACCGGCCGTCTTGCAATTGCTCGCGGGCCTGCTGCATCATCGTGTCATAGGCGCTCGACGCTGGATCGCTCACAGGACTTCTGCACCGCGCTCGCCGGTTCGAATCCGCAACGCCTGGCGCACCTCCATGACGAAGAGCTTGCCATCTCCGACTTGTCCCGTGTGGGCCGCGCGTTGAACCGCGGCCATGACCTCCCCGACGGCCTCGGCGGGCACCACGAGGTCGATCCGCACCTTCGGGATGAACCGGATGGTGTACTCCCCGCCCCGGTAGTGCTCGACCTGGCCCTTCTGGCGGCCGAAGCCCCGGACGTCGGCGACGGTCATGCCGACGATGTGCTGCTTATCCAGCGCATCCGCGACGGTATCGAGCTTGTCTGGCCGAATGATACACGTAATGAGTTTCATGATGCCGCTGTCTCCTTGGTGTATCTGAGGAGCCGCGGGGCCAGGCCCCGCGGCTCCTCAATAGCCACACTCAGCTAAACAAGCTCTTTCCCGGCTTGGCCGCGGCAATCACCACGAACACGACGATTGAAACCAGGCCAAAGATGAAGGTCGACGCCATGATGAGAACCTCCGTTACCCTTTGTAAGCTGCTGCTGAGGACGCTACACTGCTCCCCCCGGCCGCCACAGGATAGTCGGAGGCCTTCAATTGGAAGTCCGGGTAGCACAACGCCCCCATTTCGGGAATGTCCAGGCCATTCAATTCGACCTTTGCGGCGACCCGCTGTCCCACCACGAGATCGACCAGCCAGTTTACGAGATAGGACATGGTAAAGATCACACCCACCAGTGTCGCGATCCCGATCAATTGAGCCACGAGCTGGCCGGCGTCGCCGTAGAACAACCCCGTGACGGAGCCGGACACGCCGTTCCAACTGCCCCCGTAGTTGCTGCGGCCGTCGGCGAAGAGCCCAACGGAGAGCACGCCCCAGAGGCCATTGATGCCATGAACGGACATGGCCCCCACCGGGTCATCGATCTTCGCAGCCCGGTCAAAGAACTCGACCCCGAGACAGACCAGGATGCCCGCCACCCAGCCGATGATGGCAGCACTGAGGGTGTTCACGAAGCCGCTGGGAGCGGTGATTGCCACGAGACCAGCGAGCAACCCGTTGCCTGCCATGGAGGCATCCGGCTTGCCGTAGCGGATCCACATGTAGAGCAGTGCGGCAAAGGAGCCGGTACATCCGGCCAGCATGGTGTTCACCGCGATACTGCCGATGCGCAGCGCCCCGTTGCCCGAGGCTCCCAGCGTGCTGCCCGGGTTAAACCCGAACCAGCCGAACGCCAGGATGAAGCAGCCCAACATCACATACGAGAGATCGTGCCCTGGAATGGCGTTCGGGCTGCCATCCCGGTTGTATTTGCCGATGCGCGGGCCAAGCTGCATGGCGACGGCCATAGCCGTCAGTCCACCCACCGCGTGCACGACGCCGGAGCCCGCAAAGTCGCAATACCCGTGCCCTAACCCGAAGTTCACACCCAGCTGAGAGAGCCAGCCGCAACCCCACGCCCAGTTGCCGAAGAGCGGATAGATGAGCGCGCCCAGGAAAATCGTCGAAACGGCGAAGGCAGAGTACTTCCACCGCTCCGCGCAGGAGCCTGTGACGATGGTCGTCGTCGTGTCCATGAACACCATCTGGAACAGGAACAGGACCATAACGCCGACGTCATACGTGGCCCCGCTCAAGAAGAACCCCTTCGTCCCAAACAGCGCCCAGGGCTTGCCCAGGAAGTTCACGACATACTCGCTGTTGACGGGATAGACGCCGCCCAGGTTCGCAATCGGGGCGGAGCCGCCCATCTGAATCGCAAAGCCGCACACCCAATAGGCGAACAATCCCAGCCCGTACACCATGAAGTTCATCATCATGGTGTGGTTGGCGTTCTTCGCACGGCACAACCCGGTCTCCACAATCGCAAATCCGGCCTGCATGAACATGACCAGGAAGCCGGCAATTAAGGTCCACACGAAGTTGATGGCGACCTTATTCTGCCCCGCTTGATTGGCCAGGTCGGCCAGGGTCAGTCCCTTTTTGGCATCGGCCATGGTGACGTCATTGGCGGTGCCATACAGCTCGGCCCCCGGATCGCCTTTCGCGGCAATGTCCTCCGCCTTAGGCGTGGAAATCCCAGTCAGCACGGTATCGGCTGCGTTAAGCTCCGCGGCCCGGATCGGCGCCGCAAAACCTAGCACCCCGATCAGGCCGAGCGCGGCGATGAGCAGCCCAGTCGTGCGCATATGCCCTGTCATTCGATTCGCCTCCTGCTGGCAGGTTACTTTTTCCATATGGCGCGCTCGAGATAGTAGCCGTTCAACACGCCGAGGCTGCCATAGAGAGACACGCCGATCCCCAGGCAGGCGATCAGCATCCGCCCTCCGGTGGAGGAGGTGATGAACAGCCCGGCGACCGCCAGGGCCCACCCTCCCAACACGCACAAGACTCCGATGAGTCGCATTATTCCTCCTTCGCCCGGGCGGCCTTAAACAAGACGCCGGAAAAGACGATCACCGCAGCACCCCCCAGGATGCTGAGGATGCCGCCCCCAGTTCCCGCCGTCCCCAGGATGGTGAACCCCAACAAAAACCACAGTACGGCCCACCCCGATGTCGCTGTCGTTCCCATCAGACCCTCCCGTTGCGTTGGGGTGTCCTCACCCGACGTGCACTGTACAGTTCAACCTGACTGAGCTGTCTCAACGTCCCTGAATATTCCCGAGGGGAGCGCCCCGCCCCCGGTCCGCCCGAGGGCGGGGCTCCTGTCCTACATTCGCCAGACTGGACAGGCGACAATCGAGGACTGTCAAAAGGGCGCGATAAACTCCATCGCCACGGTATCTTGGTAGGTTCGGAACAAGCTGGACTTGTTGAAGAACACGCGCTCGTTCGACGTGTCGTGGCGGTACTCCAACCGGGCCAGGAGGTGCTTGTAGAGCTGCCATTGACTGGTCAGCGTATAGCCGTACAACCGCAGCCCTTCCAAGACCTCGGTGCCGGTCGGACCGGTCAGGGCCGTCCGCACGTCATCCATGTCGTTGAACATCTCCCAACGGCCGGCGAGCGACCAGGTGTCGGTCACGGCGTATTTCGCGTAGAGCGCCACTCCGCTCCAGTTGCCGGTGTCCCTGCCCGCGGTCGTGCCACCGTGCGTGATGCTGGCCTCGTGGCCGTAGTCATAGTTGGCCATGAGCGTCAGCTGCTCCAGGGGCTGCCACGTCGCCACCAGGTCGAGCACGGTGCGGTCATTGCCGTTGTCCGAGGCCCGCTCGGCCCCGGTGATCAAACTCGTCGACAGCGTCACCCCTTTGACCGGTGTCAGCGTGACATTGCCGAGCATGGTCTTGAAGGAGTTGTTCTCATCCGCGATGTCCCAGCCGTTCACGATCCCGAAGCTGGTGGACCCCAGCTCGCCCAGCGAGTAGGTGGCCAGCGCCCCGGTATGTGTAAACGGGATGGCGAAACCAAAGAGATACGAGCGGGAATAGTTCCAGTTTTCCGGACTATTGATGACCTCGGCACCGAGCAGGGTGATGAACTTGCCCAGCTTGATGTCCAGACCGTTGCCGACCGGCGCCCGGACCGCCACATAGGCCTGTTGCAGGTCAAATGCGGTGGGGTTGTCGCCGGCCACGACGTTGCCGAGCCCGGTCGAGTGGATGACCTCGGCATCATCACCGAACATGAGATCCGTTCGGAATCCCACCGGAGCGCTGTCGGACAACGGTTTCTCGAGCACGAGTTTGGCCGCGTGGAGTGTGAAGCTGTTCGGGTTCACGTCAAACACGCGTCCGCGGTTCGTGCGCCCCACACCGGTGTCCGGCCGGTTGAAGTTATAGGTATAGGCGGTATCCACGTAGCCGCTCATCGCCACTCCCTGAAGCCCGCTGGGCAGCGCAAGAACCGCTCCCGATAGGTTCGAATTCCCCGAGGCCTCTGCAGCATTGACCTTGTCTTCAAGCTTTTCAAGGCGAGCCTTCAGCACCTGCAGCTCGGCTTTGTCCCCGTCCATGGACGGATCATCCGCCCACACGACGCCGGCCCCGGCGCTGATTAACAACCCGACTACCATCGCCTGTCCCCACCGCATCCTCCCCCTCCTGGTTGACCTTCGAACTGACGCTCCGTCACGCAGAATGCCCACAAGGATACGCGCTGCGCATTACGCGCGTATCACAACCATGTTAAATCTCTGTTACATGTGCGCCGGCCCATCCATGCCGGCCGGCAGCTCAAACCGGTAGCCGACCCCATCCACGGCCTGGATGAACAAGCGGCCGTCACGCTCCAACACGCTCTTCAGATGCCGGATATGCTCATCCACCATCCGCAAGCCACCGAGGTCGTGCCGCCCCAGCCCCTCTTCCAGCAGCTGGCGCCGGTGGACCACCTGGCCGGCGCGGCCGGCCAGATAGACCAGCAGCGCGTACTCCCGGTACGACAACATGAGCGACCGGTCCCCTAAGAGGACTTGGTAGCGCTCGAGGTCAATCCGCAGATCGCCGAATTGAAGCTGGAGTAAACTCGCCATGCAGGCTCCGTCAGACTTGCCTGCAAGGATAGCGGCAGGATGTTACGCGGGTATCTCTGGCAGGTTAAATCGAGGTAACAAACAGTACGGGCGGCGTGGCATGCCTGGTCCCCACGCCGCCCTCGAGCGGGATTGGATTACTGGCACGGACTGCCGGTGGAACACTCTTCCCAGCGCACCAGCCGGGGCCTGGTCACGGCGACCGGAAGCCCCAAGTCGCTGGACGCCATATTGAGCCGCATGTCGTGGTTGATGGTGAAGTCGGCGTCGACGACCATGGCATCGTCCCGTCCGACCATGGTGCCGTCGATGCTGAGCTTCTTCTTGTTGTTTTTCGGCGGGACGTAGCCGGCGATGGCGTGGTTGGTGTACAGCACCGCGTCGATGCGCGCGCTGTTGCCGTACCGGTACAGCTCGTCGTTCGTATCGATGAGCGCCTTGAACTGCGCGGCCGGCAACGAGGATTCGTAAAACTTTCGCCCGGCCGTGCCATCGGTATATTTGCCGCCGTCACGGTCCGTGTAGTGGCCGTTGAAGCAGGGGGACCGGCCGCCGCAGGCCGCCGGAGTGGTGTTGTCGTAGCCCAAACTCGCATCCGACGGATCCACCGCGTAGGGCTGCACCAGCGACTCCGCTCCGCCGGACTGCAGCTTCGGCTTGACGTAGGTGTTGAACCCCCCGGAGGTGTAGTCCCCGATGATGATGTTGCCCTTGGCGGACAGCCCCACCAAGTCATTGGTTTCCGGGGTCTTGTACTTGCTGACAAAGCTGGCCACCTGGGAAAATCCGTACGTCGGGTCGCCCGGCACCGCGAAGCCGTAGGGCCGGTAGGGCGAGCTCGCCTCAGGCGGGTCACAGTCCGGACCCTTCCTGGTGCAGCTTCGGGTACACCCGCCCGTGCGGCTGGTCTGCGTGCCGCGGGTGACTTGCTCGCACGTGGTGGGAGCCGGGGCGTTGCAGCTGCCCCAGAGCAACGAGCGGGAGCAGGTTCCGCCACAGCCATCGGTCCACTCCACGGTCCAATTCGTACAGGTCGGTTGCGTGCCGGGGTCGTATCTGCTGCAACTGGGCACGCAGCCGTCACCGATTGCCAGCGCCCCTGGCGCTCCCCAAGCCGCCAGCAGGCCGACGATGGCCACACCCGCAACGGTGGCAAGCGTCTTGCGCAGCAGCCGCGACATCTTAGCACCCTCCTGATGGGATGGTCCCATTGGGCAGGGGAGGAACGTAGGTACCGTCGGCGCACACCTTCCCCAGCTTCTGGCGGGACTGCCAGCCGACGCCGTCATCAAAGACCTGGACGATGCCGGTGGTGGGGTCCCGCTCGAGCTGCGGGACGACGAACTTCTTCTTGTACTCCAATTGTCCGATCACGTGGACGTTGCGGCCGGCATAGATCGTCCCGCGGCCGGCGATCACCCCCTTGATGATGACATCGCCGGGCACGACGACCGGTCCGTCGATCCGGATGGGGTTATCCGTCGTCCCAATTAGCACCAGCGGGTCGGTGCTGGTGTAGGCCTGTGAGATCGTCTTGGGAATGGTGTACCTGCCCCTGGTGTCTTTGACGTAGTAGAGCAGGCTGCTATTGGCGCTGGCGGCCATCTGCCGGTACAGGTTCAGGTCGCCCAGATACGGCATCGGCTCGGTTTTCTGCTTCGTGAACAGCTGGGGCTCGGGGAACGTGGGCCCCTCCGTGTTCCAGCCTTGACCCTCCGGCAGCACGACATTCGTGCGATTGATGGACGGCTGTCCGGGCAGCGTCAGGCGCCGGGTCGGCCGGGCTTCTCCGGGCTTGCCCTTCCAGTAGTCGAGGGCGCTCCTCTCATTGCCCGCGCACTTGGTGCTCTCACAGTTGACCAGGGACGGGCCGCGGGTGATGGAGCCGTCCGATACCCGGCCCGTGAGCGGATCGAGAGCGTTCGGGTTCACGGACGCATACAAATTACCCTGCAGCTTCAGATGGTCTGGCGTGGAGCTGCCAAAGTGCAGATTGCCGTTGGCCCGGATATCGCCGTTCACGACCATGTTGTTATTCTTCGGCTCCATCCATCCAAAGTTGTTGAGGAAGTACGCGTAGCGAAAGATGTTGGCCGTGGTCAGCAGGAACAGGTAATCGGCCTGCACCACCCGCTCCAGCCCACCCACGGTCGCCCGGCCCTGGATGGTCACCAGCCGCGGGCCGAACACGCCGCCGTTGATGTCCAGCACCCCGTTGCCGTTCACGTCTTCGCCGGGGTCCTTGATGCCGTTGCCGTTGATGTCTTCGGTGTTTTTGACCCGGACGACCCACGCGCGTGGCATCCAGTTTGGATCAGTGATCGCCTTCGGATCAACGGTCGGCAGCTTGCTGATCGTCAGGGGAGTATCCTGGGTGATGCCGTTCGGATGCTTGCCGTCCGGGTTGAACTTCGTCCCGGTCCCGCCGCTGGTGCTGGAGAGCGTGTCCAGCCAGGCCAGCGCGCAGTCAGCACGGCCGCCGCAGGGCCCGGCCTCCGCGTAGATGGTCGAGGCGAGAAACTGGTAGAGTTCTTCGCGGAGGTTTTCCACGCTCCCCTGTGCCAAGTCCGTCCCCTGATAGCGCTGGCGCAGCCGGTCGCTGGCCATACGCTGAGTGATGGAGCGCATGGTCATCACGTTTGAGTACACCAGGAAGATCGCCAACAGCAGGTAGCTTGTGATCAGCAGCATTCCCCGACGGCTCGTTCCGATCCGACGCATGGCTCCTCACCTCCTCAAGGGTTTTGCGCCCGTACCTGCGTCATGAGTGTCTGGTCCATGGTGCCCGCCAACCCCTTCACTCGGGCCGTCAGCAGAATCTGCACCAGCTCCGCGTTGGCAGCACAGACCGGCTGAAACGCCGTGATCCCGGACGCCGCCACCTGAAGCGGCGTGCCGCCCTGCTCGCGATACAAGGTGCCGGCGGTCACAAAATAGCTGACTTGCGGCGTGTTGTTGAGCGGATAGAACTGGAGGACGTCGTCAACGGGATTGTTCACATTTTGAGGGTCGCAGCGCAGGAACTGCCGCTTGGCTCGCCGGAGATCCGCCGTGAGCCGGTCCAGCGCCCGCTGGGCGGACGTATTGCTGGCAATCATAGTGTCCGTGCGCAGCCACGTCTGCTCATTCGTCCGGGTCAGGCTCAGCACCACCCCCAGCCCCACCACCACCACGAGCACGAGCACGGTAATGAGCTCGACCAAGGTGAATCCGCTCGAGCGGTTCAATCGACCTTCGTGTTGTGCAGACATCTTCACCCTCATTCCCGCTAGTTCTTGATCGCGAGCCGCGTGCTGGCCATCACGGGCGCATCCAGCCATCCATTGGCATTCCGGTCTTCGTTCGTCGGGCTGGTATCGAGCAGGCTGTTACAGTTGCGGTCTTCCCCGCCGATGCAGCGTCCGCGGGTCACCCAGCTGGCGGCCACGTGCACGTCCAGCAGGGTGGCGTCTTCCTTGGCCTCGCCCTTCGTCGTGCTGATGCGGATATGCAGGGTCCCGGCCGGGCTGCCATTCACGCCGCTCATCAGCCGGTCGGCCCTCCCATTCCGGTTCACATCTACTTCGCCGTTATCCAGCACCCCGTTGCAGTTGGCGTCCTCGCCGGCGCACACCCGCATGCCGGCCGGGGTGTAGGCGGCCGCGTACTGCGTCCCGAGCTCAGTAAAACTCAGCGCGCTCAGTTCTTCCAACTTGCCTTGCACGGCGTTCATCGCGACCTGCTGGTCGTTCATGTAGTCGACGAAGATGAGCCCCTGGTACATGCCGGCGAGGATGGCCCCGCCGCCGCCGACCAGCAGGCCGGTGCTGATGAGCACCTCCACCAGGGTCATGCCGCGCTGTGTGCGTCTGGTGCGTTGTCGCATCGCTTCATCCGCTCCAACAAAAATGCCGGGTAGCCTTGGGAGATCCCTCCCGTTCGGCAACCCGGCGATCCTTGGCGGTGCCCCGTTCGGCAGCCTGGCGATCCTCTCCAAGGACCCGTGGCTTTCCGGCCCCGGATTACTCCGGGTGTGGCGTTTCGAGGGTCATACGTCCGATTTGTTTTAACTATACCTGACGGGAGCCGCTTGCGGCAAGAGCGGGGGCCAAAATTCGCCCGGAAGGGTCTGGCGGGGAGACTAGGCGGCGGACCCGATGAACTTATAGCCGACGTTGCGGACGGTGTCGAGATACGCCGTCCCGCCGGACTCGAGCTTGGCGCGCAGGCGCCGGATATGGACGTCCACGGTGCGGGTGCCGCCGTAATAGTCGTAGCCCCACACCTTGTTGAGCAGCTCCTCGCGGGTGAACGGTTTGCCCGCATGGGTCGCCAGGAATTTTAGCAGCTCGAACTCTTTGTAGGTCAGGTCCACCGGAACGCCCTTCACGTGGACTTCGTAGCGCTCGAAGTCAATGACGAGCCCACCCTGCGAAAACCCGTTCTGGGGAGTCACGCGGTGCAGCTTCCAGATGAGGAAGTTCAGCCGCTCCGCCAGCCGCTTGGCCGTGACCGGGAGGGTCAGGTAATCCTCGATGCCCCAGCCGAAATCGAGCCGGCCCAAGTGCGCTTCCGTCACGAGGAGGACGAGCGGCAGCCCCTTCAGGGGAACATCCCGCTTCAGCGCATGGCAGAGCTTGGCGCTGTCGGTGGCGCACCGCTCCAAATCCACGATGAGGAGATCGACCGCCTTCGGGGGCGCGAACTCCTCCCGGAACAGCTCGGTCGAGCCGGCCTGGGTCACGGCGAAGCCCTGCGAGAGCAGCTCTCCCTTCAGCGGCTTTTTGCGGTCCCAGTCATCCGTCACAAAGAAGACGCGGTACATGGCGGCTACAGCGTCTCGTGGAACCGGTTGGTGATCGGCATGCGGCGGTCTTTCCCGAACGCTTTCGGCGTGATCTTGATCCCCGGTGGACCCTGGCGGCGCTTATACTCCGACCGGTCGACCATCTCCAGCACGCGCTGGACCACGGGCGGGCTGGCGTGGTGGGTCCGCAGGATCTGACGGAGGCTGCGGTCTTCTTCGACGTAGGCCTTTAGCAGACGATCCAGGACGTCGTAGGGCGGCAGCGTGTCCTGGTCGGACTGGTTCGGCGCCAACTCCGCCGTCGGCACGCGCGCCAGCACGCTCTCCGGAATGGGGGCCGGCCGGCGGCGGTTGCGGAACCTCGCCAGCTGGTAGACCAGTGTTTTCGGCACGTCTTTGATCACGGCGAAGCCTCCGGCCATGTCGCCGTACAGCGTCGTATAGCCGGTCGCCATCTCACTCTTGTTGCCGGTCGTCAGGACGAGCCAGCCGAACTTGTTGGACAGCGCCATCAGCAGATTGCCCCGGATCCTGGCTTGGAGGTTCTGCTCCGTGATATCCGCCGGCCGAGCGCCGAAGAGCGGCTTCAGCGCGCGGAGGTAGGCTCCAAAGAGTGGCTCGATGGACAGCTCGATCGCCTCCATACCCAGCGCCTGGGCCACCCGTTTGGCATCGGCCTGTGTTGCCTTGGAAGAATACCGGGACGGCATCACCACCCCGTGCACCTGGCCAGGACCCAGGGCGTCGACCGCCAGACAGGCCGTCAGGGCGGAGTCGATGCCGCCCGATAGCCCCAGCGCCACGGCGGAGAAGCCGTTCTTGCGCACGTAGTCCCGCACGCCCAAGACCAGCGCTTCATAGACTTCTTCGACCGGATCCAGGAGGCGAGCCGAGGCGGCGGGCAGCTGCGGACGCGCGCCGACCGCCGCCGGCACACGAACCGCGGCGCCTCGACGAGGGCGCGGGCGGCCGAGCGCATCGAGGGAGAGATCGGCCAACAAAAAGTCCTCCCGAAACTGGGCCGCCTGCGCGATGCGCCGGCCGCGGGCATCCAGCACGAAACTCGCTCCGTCGAACACCAGCTCGTCCTGGCCCCCCGCGAGATTGCAGTAGGCGATCGCCACCCGGTTGGCTCTGGCGCGTTGGGCAAAGAGGGCCTCCCGTTGCCGCCGCTTGCCGGCGTGGTAGGGGCTGGCCGAGAGATTGATGACGAGCTGGGCCCCGGCCGCCGCCAAGTCGCGGCACGGCTTGGGGCTCCACAGATCCTCGCAGATGGTCACCCCAATCCGCACCCGACCCAGGTCCAAGAGGACGTCGGAGACGCCTTCCGTAAAGTAGCGCTTCTCGTCAAACACGCCGTAATTGGGCAGGTGGCGCTTGCGATACGTCGCCGCCAGGCGGCCGTCCGCCAGCACGGCGGCGGCGTTGAACAGGCGGCCGCGCTCGTCGCGCTCCACGAACCCGACGGCGGCGGTGACCCCGCGCCCCAACGACGCCAACCGGCGCAGCCCTTGTCGGTTGGCCTCAATGAACTGCGGTTTGAGCAGCAAATCCTCCGGCGGATAGCCGGCGACCGCCAGCTCCGGCACCACGACCAGGTCGGCCTGCCAGGCCTGGGCGCGCCGGATGGCGCCTTCAATCAGGAGGCGGTTGCCCTCCAGATCTCCGACGGTCACATTGAGTTGCGCTAAGGCGAGGCGTAAAGCAGTCATGGGCCGAGAGGTGAAACCCTCACGCCGGCCACGTTAACGGCTAGCGCGAGGGATGGGAAGTATTATAACACGAAGCCGCGACGTATGGAGGATTACGCGGGACGGCTGGAGGGACGGAGGGTCTAGCGAGTCGTGGTCGGCGGGCGAGGGCCGCGGAGGCGTTCTCGGATCCAGGCGACCACAAACCATCCCATGCACACGGCCACACTCACAATGGAGAACCACTTGCCGTATTTGCCCTCCGGGGAGAACGGCTCGGTGGCGGCATGGAATGCTTCGCTGTTGGGGAGCACGCCGGCTTCGCACAGTTCGTGGAACGCGTAGATCAGGATCTGCCCCAAAAAGAGCAGCAAAAACACGCTGGTCACTTGGAAGAAGAGGCGTAGGTTGACCAAATGACTGCAGCGCACCCACAGCACCGCCATGGCCGTCGTGCCGAGCAGTCCAAGGCCAGCTCCCATCAGGAAGGCCGGGTCGTGGATTTGCACCAGCAGCAGCGCGGTCTCCACGCCTTCCCGGGCCACCATCAGCACGGTAAAGACGAACACCCCCAACGAGACCCATCCGAACAACGGGCGTGAGGAGATGGCCTCCAGGCGCTGTTCCGTCTCTCGTTTGAGATGCCTGGCATGCGCCCACATCTGCAGGACCAAGGTAGAGACCAGCACCACCGCCACCAAGCCGAGGATCCCTTCCCACAGCGGGTCCATGCCCCATCGGGACAAGAAGACCCCCAACACCCCGCTGATGAGCAAGGCGACCACAATGCCCCAGCCCACCGCCGGCAGCAGATGACGGCGGCCCGTCCGTTGCAGGTAGGCCGCGATGACGGCGACGATCAAAAATGCCTCGAAGCCTTCCCGGAGCACAATGACTAACGCTTGGAGCATCGCACCCACCTTGATCCAGTCCTGTCCACGAGCACCATCACGAAATGGAGCCTACCAACCGCTCGTCCAAGAAAGACGAATGGGCCGCCATCAGAACTCCACCTCCACGATGCTATGCACTTGCAGATTGTCGGCAGCTTCCGTCAGGCCGAACGCGGGGCCGACGAGGATGCGCACGTGCGGCGTCAGGGCCACGTACACGCCCGGCACCAGGTACGCCGCTTGCGTCTCTGTTTGACCCAGATCGCCGAGCGCTCCGAGCGTATCCTTGAGCTCCATGCCCAGCCGGACGCGCGGCGTGACCCCGTAGCTGACTCCGCCGACCACCTCTAACTGCCACTCTTCGTGTGCGTTGATTTCCCGCTCGAAGACCACATTGCCGATGAGATTCCACGGGCCTAGATCCTTGCTCAGGATCAGCTTGCCCTCCAGCGTGTCGCTGTGCTCGTCGCGCGACCCGTTAGGATTAGCGTACTCTCCGTAGATCGCCACGTCGACCGGCCACTGCCCCGCCTCGGCAAAGCGGTATTTCGCCTCGAGCTTGAGCCCATCGCGCGCCCAGTCTTGGGCGCGATCCCAGGTATAGACTTCGTAATACGCCAGCTGGAAATGGTCGGTGACACCGTACTCCACTTCGATCTGGTGCTTGGAGTTATGGGTGCCATCCTGGTCGGCTTCCGGCAGGTTGTAGTCATTCCAGAGTTCGACCTCGAACTCGCCGCGTTTGGCGGTATAGTACTGCTCGTTCACGAGGTAATCCCGCAGGTGCGCCTGCGCCGGAACCGCCCCCGCCGCCACACACACCCCTGCCACCAACACGCCCGCCATCCAACGAGCCATCAGTCCTCCTGTTGGGCACGGCGGACCTCCGGGGAAGCGGTCGGTCGACCACGACGATTGTCAGGAACTTCCGGTGAACCGGTCAGCTTAATCCGCTCCAGTCGCTCGATGCGCACCACCTGGGCCTCATGCACCACTAAGTGGACGGAGCCGTAGGCCAGATTGCGCAGGGCGTTCTCCACCTGCCGCGCGAGCGCGTCCGGGAGCATCGCCTCAGCGCCCTCGGACGCAGTGATGGTTGCGACGGCCGCAATCGCAGACCGGGCACATCCCGTTCGGATCGAGGCCGGCGGGCATCAGACAGTTGCAGTGCTTGCACATCGCCTCCGGCAGCCCCGCCAGCCGGCTCGACGACGAGGGGGTCGCGCACCCGCTGAGCGCGGCCAGACACACCCATAGCAGCACCGCCCGACGCGGGATCATGCGACGATCTCTTCGACGTGGAGGTGCGGCGGTTTCTGCGAGACCCGTTTGGGGTCGACATGCTGGCAGGCGCGGCAGAGGCCGTAGAGCTTGTGCGTATGCGACAACAGCTGGTAGCCGAACCGCTGGACGACATCCTGCTGCAACTGTTCCACGCGCGGCTCCTGGAACTCGATGATCTCCCCACAGAGGATGCACATGAGATGGTCATGGTGCGCCTTGCCGAACGTCACTTCGTAGTTCGGCGGGCCGTAGCGGAAATCGTGCTTCTCGACCACGCCGGCCGCGTGCAGCATGGCAAGCGTCCGGTACACGGTGCCGCGAGCGACCGACCGGTCCGCGGCCCGGACATCCCTGACCAGCTCCTCAGCGGTGAAATGCAGGTAGGAGACGGCTCGGCGCACGACTAGCCGACGCTGTGCTGTGAGCCGGACGCCCTTGGATTGGAGCAGCTGCTCCACTTTGGCGAATCGCTTGTGGACGTTGGGATGCCGCATGGCGGTTACTTGAGACTTAGTCCTAGTGAGACTGAGTCTCAAAATAATACGACTTGGAAACCCAACTGTCAAGTAGTATTTCGAGGGGAAAAAGAAAAACGCCGAGGAGGTTGTCCTCGGCGTGTCGTCGGACGCGGCTTACTCGGCGATGGCTTCGACCCCGGTGATTTCCGGTACTTCCGCGCGGATGGCGCGCTCGATGCCCATGCGCAGCGTCATCATCGAGGACGGGCAGCCATGGCAGCTGCCGACCAGGCGCACCTTCACCAGCCCGTTGACCACGTCGACGAGCTCAATGTCGCCGCCGTCCATCTGCACGGCCGGTCGAATACGATTGATGACTTGTTCCACACGATCCTTCATCCTGTCCTCCCCTCCGTCATCGACGGAGACAGTCTTACCATAGCACACTCCGCCGTCGGGGTCAATGCGCCTTCGGCGTCGCCCGTCGGCGCGACAGGCCTGCTTTCACCGTCTCGCCGATGGCGGCCGGGCTGTCGATGAGGGTCACCCCGGCGGCCTGGAGGGCTGCGGCTTTCTCGGCGGCGGTGCCCTGGCCTCCGGCGATGATCGCGCCCGCGTGCCCCATCCGCTTTTCTTTGGGGGCCAGCTTGCCCGCGATGAAGGCGAAGACCGGCTTCGTCACGTGGGCCTGGATGAACGCCGCGGCCTCTTCTTCCTCCGTGCCGCCGATTTCCCCGATGAGCACGATCGCGTCGGTCTGCGGGTCTTGCTCGAACAGCCCCAGCAGGTGCACGAAGCTCGAGCCCAGCACCGGATCGCCTCCGATGCCGACACAGGTGGACTGTCCCAGCCCGACGCGCGTCAACTGATAGACCGCGTCGTAGGTCAACGTCCCGCTGCGCGAGATGACGGCGACCCCGCCCGGTTGATGAATGTAGCCCGGCATGATGCCGACCTTGCACTGCCCCGGCGTGATGAGGCCCGGGCAGTTGGGGCCGACGAGCCGGATGGCGGTGCCGGCCAGCTGCGTCCGTACGCGCACCATGTCGAGGGTCGGGATGCCTTCGGTGATGACGACCACCAGGGGAATCCGGACCTCGATCGCCTCGGTGATGGCGCCGAGCGCGAACTTCGCCGGCACGAATATCACGGTCGCATTCGCTCCGGTCTGCCGCACCGCGTCGTGGACGGTATTGAAGACCGGGACCCCCTGCACCGCCGTGCCGCCTTTACCTGGGGTCACGCCGCCCACCACGCGCGTGCCGTATTCCAGCATTTTCTCCGTGTGGAAGGCGCCGGCCTGGCCGGTGATGCCCTGCACGAGCACCTTGGTGTCGCGCCCGACGAGGATGCTCATCGCGCCAGCTCCACGGCCCGGCGGGCGGCCGAGGCCAGGTCCGGTTCGCTGACGAGGTTCAGACCTTTCGCCTGTCCGAGGAGTTGGCGTCCCTCGTCGACGTTGGTGCCCTCCAGCCGCACGACGATGGGCGTCGTGACCGCCAGCCGCTGGGTGGCGTTGAGCAGCCCTTGCGCGATCCAATCGCAGCGCATGATGCCGCCGAAGATGTTGACGAGCACCACCCGCACGCGCGGATCCGCAAGAATGATGGCAAAGGCGTTGGTCACTTGGTCGACGTTCGCCCCGCCGCCGACGTCCAGGAAGTTCGCCGGCTCCCCGCCGGAGAGTTTGATGATGTCGTTGGTCGCCATCGCCAGCCCTGCCCCATTGACCAGGCAGCCGATGGTGCCGTCCAGCCCCACGTAGGAAATCCCGATGCGGCTGGCCTTGAGCTCCAGCGGATGCTCCTGGCTCTCATCGCGCCACGCGGCCAGGTCTGGGTGGCGGAAGAGCGCGTTGTCATCCAGGGTGACTTTGGCATCCAGGGCGAGCAGCTGCTGGTCGCCGGTGACGACCAGCGGGTTGATTTCCACGAGCGAGGCGTCGTTCGTCTGGAACACCGCCCACGCCGCCTGGGCCAGGCGCCGGCACGGCGCGGCCAGCGTCCCGGTGCACCCCAGGGCCGCGGCTACGCGGTCCGCCGCCGCATCGGTCAGCCCGGTCGTGAGGTCGAACGGATCCCGGACGATCGCCGACGGCTCCGAGGCCGCCACCTCTTCGATATCCATCCCGCCGCGCCGGCTGGCCAGCATCACGGGGCGGGCGTTGAATCGGTCGATGGTCACGGCCAGGTAGAGCTCGGTCGAGGCCCCGATGCGCTCTTCCAGCAGCACCGCAGACACGGGCAGCCCCTGCGGGTCGGTCTGTTTGGTGACGAGGCGCCGTCCGAGCAGGCTGGCGGCGTGCGCGCGGGCTTCTGCTGCGCTCGCCGCGGCCAGCACGCCGCCGGCTTTGCCGCGTCCGCCGGCGTGCAGCTGCGCTTTCACGCTGCACACGAACGCTCCGCTGCCGCCGCGCGCCTGCCGCAGCGCCTCGTACGCGTTCGCGGCCTCGTCGGCGCTCGTGGCAACGGCGCCCTTCGGGATGGGAATCCCCGCCCGGGCAAAGAGTTGTTTGGCTTGGTACTCGTGGAGTTTCATGGCGTCCGCGAGGCGCGGGCCCCGCCCATTAGGTTGTGCGCTGGTCGAGCGGAACGAACTTCAGGTCACGGGGGCCGACATAGCGGGCGAGCGGGCGGATGAGCCGGTTCTCGGCGGTCTGCTCGAAAATATGGGCGGACCAGCCGGCCATGCGGGCGCAAGCGAACATCGTCGTGAAGAGCTCCGTGGGGATGCCAAGGTAGTGCAAGAGCGACGCCGAGTAAAAATCCACGTTGATGTAGAGCTGCTTCGCCTTCCAGACCGCCTCCTGCAGATGCTCGGAGATGGTGAACCATTTCAGCTCTTTGGTGCCTTCCCCGAGCGCTTTGGCGATGGCCTTCAAGTGCTTGGCCCGGGGGTCAGCACCCTTGTAGACGCGGTGGCCGAATCCCATGAACCGCTTGTGGTCGGCGAGCGTTTTCTGCACGTAGGATTCCACGCGGTCATCGCTGCCGATCTCTTCCAGCATCTCCATGGCCTTGCGGTTGGCCGCGCCGTGCAGCGGCCCCTTTAGCGAACCGATCGCCGCCACGACCGCCGAGTAGTAGTCCGACTGGGTCCCCGTCACGGTGCGGGCAGTGAAGGTGGAGGCGTTGAAGCCGTGATCCGCCAGCAAGACGAAATAGGTGTCCAGCGCCCGGGCGTGCGGCTCGCTGGGAGCTTTGCCATGCAGGAGGTAGAGGAAATTCGCGGCGAGGCTCCGTGCGGGGTCTGGATCGAGAAGCGTCATGCCCTTGCGGAGCCGTCCGATGGCCGCGACGATGGTCGGGGTCTTCGCAATCGCCCGCACCGCCTTGCGGCGGGTCGCCGCCAGCGAATCATCTTCTGCATCCGGGTCATAGAGCCCGAGGGCTGAGAGGGCGGTGCGCAGCACGGCCATCGGGTTCGCGTGCGGCGGCAGCGCCTTCAGCAGCGACACGATCTCCGGTTCCAGCGTCCGGGCAGCACCCAACTGCGTGGCCCAGTCGCGCAGCTGGCTGCGGGTCGGCAGCGTCCCGTTGAGGAGGAGGTAGCTGACTTCCTCATACGACGCCTTGCCGGCCAGCTCATCCAGGGGGTAGCCGCGGTAAATCAGCTGGCACTGCTGGCCGTCGACGTCGGAAATGGCCGTATCGCCGGCGACGACGCCCTCCAACCCCTTATGCACTATCGGAGCGGGGGCCGGACCGGTCGGGGTCATGCCGCCCCTCCTTGCAGCGCCGCCAGGCTCTGGATGCCCTGCCGCACGTACTCGGCGGAGGCGGCCAGGGCGGCTCGTTCTTCCGGCGTCAGGGGCAGCTCGACGATCCGCTCAATCCCGGCGGCCCCCAGCTGGACGGGCACACCGAGGCACACGTCCCGCAGGCCGTATTCGCCGTCGAGCGCGGCACAGGCCGGCAGGGTCGCGTGCGTGTTGCGCAGGATGGCTCCGGCCATTTCCACGACGCTGCTGGCCGGCGCGTAGAACGCGCTGCCCTGCTTCAGCAAGGCCACGATCTCCGCCCCGCCGTCTTTGGTGCGCTGCAACAGCTGGTCGATCTCGGCCGCCGGCAGCCGGTCGCTGAGCGGCTTGCCGCCGACGGTGATGGTGCGCTTGAGCGGCACCATGAGGTCGCCGTGCGACCCCAGCACCATCGCCTGGACGTCGGTCGGGGCCACCCCCAGCCGCATGGCGATAAACGCCCGCAGTCGGGCGGTGTCCAGTACCCCCGCCATGCCCAGCACCCGCTGGCGAGGGAATTTGCTGCGGCTCAAGGCGAGGGCGACCATAATGTCGAGCGGATTCGTGACGACCAGCAGGACGGCGTCGGGGGCCAACCGGGCGGCCCGTTCGGCGATGGGGCCGACGATATTCGCGTTGGCGACGAGCAGGTCATCGCGGGACATCCCGGGCTTGCGGGCCAACCCGGCCGTGATGATGACGAGACGGCTGCTGGCCAGCGCGTCGAAGTCGGTCGTCCCCTTGACCGACCCGGTGAAGCCTTCGACCGGAGCCGACTCGGCGAGATCGAGCGCCTTGCCGGCCGCCAAGCCGTCCACGATGTCGATGAGGGTGACGTCCGCGAGCCCCTTGAGGGCAAGGAGGTGAGCCGTCGTCGCTCCGACTTGTCCGGCGCCGATGACGGCGACGTGAGGTACGGCCATGCGGTGAGTGACGTTTGCTCCCAACAAGCGGGTGGACTTACACGAGCAGCCGAATGCCGAGCCAGACCAACGCCCCTCCGGCCAGCGCCCAGAGAAGGCCGGTCATGAGGGCGGACAGCCACCGGATGCCCAAGGTGGCCCCAGAAAACCCGCCGATAAACCACTCCTGCCAGCCCTCCATGAGGGCGGCAAGCGCGGCCGTGCGGTGATGGGTCCGTTGGGCGGCGCGCAGCGCGTGGCGACCCATGAGCCAGCCGACGCTGACGGCAATGGCTCCCGTCAGCATCGCCAACCCGGCCATCAGGGGTTGCCCCATCGTGCGCTCCGCGGTGCGCCTGGCCGCCGACGCGTCGTCGGCATCCTCGTCAGGCGTGCATCAGTCTAGCAAAGCCCCTGCATGACGTCAACCGCACTCTGACACACTCCTCGCACCCTGTCTTGACAGTATCCGGGGGCTCTGTTGTAATACCCCCACACACCTGAGGAGGTCCTGATGGCACACCGCGGTTCCCTGTGGCTGGCCCTGAGCGTGTTGGGTGGGGTGGGGTGGCTCGTGCTCCCGTCCGTGCATGCGGCGGAATCCGGATCGGACGTCACCATCCGCGGCGAGGTGGTGGATCCGGCCAGCTATCTGAAGGAGGGGCGGCATGGACCGGAGATGACGTCGGAAACGTATGAAGCGGCCGACGGCGGACAGACGCTGGCCATCCTGGAAGATGGCACCGGCGCCCTCTACCTGCTCCTCGGAGAGCATCCCGGCGACGATCCCAGCGGGACGGTCTACGACCTCGTGAACGAACACGTCACCGTCACCGGCAAAGCCTACGAGCGCGGCGGGCTGAAAGGTTTGGTCCCAGCTTCCGCACAGCCGGTCGACGCCGCACCTGCCGCCGGCACACCCTCCGCCGGCGAGACTCCAGCGCCCACCGCCCCGGCGGCCGGACGCTGACTCACGCGATTTTCCTGATCGCCACGCGCGGCAACAACCGGTAGACGTCCGCCCGGCGAGCGAGTTGTGTTCCAGGCGCCATCGCCGTCGCGGTCCCGCACGCCACCCCTAAGCGCATCGCGGCTCGCAGGTTCCCGGACCGCAGCCACCCCAACACGAACCCGCCCACCATCGCATCGCCCGCCCCGACGGCTCCCTGCGGCCGGATGACGGGCGCCTTGGCCCACCACACGCTCGTCTCGCGCGCCGTGCCGAGCACCGCTCCGTCCTGCCCGAGCGACAGCAGCACGATCTCGGGGCCAAGCGCGGCGAGGCGACGCACCGCCGCGACGAGGCCGCGATGCGTGATGGGACGGCCCAGCAGCTCCTCGGCTTCCTCAAGATTCGGCTTCACCAGCCAGGGTCGGGCGGCGACGCCCTGCCGCATCGCCTCTCCCGAGGCATCGAGCACGCTCCACAGTCCCGCCCGCCGCAGCCGTCGAATCCACCGCGCATAAATCTGGGCCGGCACGCCGGGCGGCAGGCTTCCAGACAGCACGACACAGCGCGGCGCTGGCCGGCAGGCAAACAGCCGGCGCTGCAGCTGCCGCAAGTTCTCGGCGGACACCCGCGGACCGGTCGTGTTGATTTCCGTCGTGGCCAACGGACGGGCGGTCCGAAGTTTGTAGTTGTTGCGCGTCGTTCCGGCGATGGAGACGGCGTGCAAGGGGATCCCCAGCCGCTCCACCAGCGCCCGCAGCACATGGCCGTCCTCGCCGCCGAGGAACGTCAGGGCGGCCGTCTTGCCGCCGAGCGTGTGGACGACGCGCGACACATTGAGGCCTTTGCCGCCCGGATCGCGGCGGAACCCCGTGGCGCGGTTGAGCCGTCCCGGCAGCAGACGTGGCAGCTGCACCCATTCATCGAGGGATGGATTCAGCGTGACAGTGGCGATCATGGCGGGCCGATCGGTCTACGCGGAGGCGGGTTGCGCGTGCGCGGCTCGCGCCCGTTCATAGAGGCCGACGTAGGCGCGGGCGGAGCGGTCCCACGAGTGGTCCTGCTGCATGCCGGCCTGCCGGAGGCGCGTCCAGAGGGCCTGGTCCTGATAGGCGCGGACCGCGCGCGTGACCGCGTCCACGAGCGCGCGGGCGCTGTGCTCGCCGAACACGAACCCGGTCGCCGTGCCGTCGCGCAGCGTCTCGGGCGTGGCGTCGACGACGGTGTCGGCCAAGCCGCCGACCTTCCGCGCGATCGGCACGGTCCCGAAACGCATGCTGTACATCTGGTTCAGGCCGCACGGCTCGAAGCGCGAAGGCATCAGAAACGCGTCCGCTCCCGCCTCGATTTGGTGGGCGAGCGCGTTATCGAACTTCAGGTTCACCGCCAGCCGGTCCGGAAACCGCCGGGCCAGCTGGGTGAGCTGGTCGTGGTAGACCGGGTCGCCGGTGCCAAGGATGACCACCTGCATCGGTAGCGCCAGCAGCGCCTCGATGCCCTGCACGAAGAGATCGATGCCTTTCTGCTCGGCCAACCGCTGGATCATTCCAATGAGCAGACTCGGCTGCTCCGGTAGCCCCTGGCTGCGCTGGAGGGCCTGCTTGCAGAGGGCTTTGCCTGCCGGCTGTTGGACGGAGTACTGCGCCGCGAGGTGGGGGTCCGTCTTCGGATTCCACTCCTCCGGGTCGATGCCGTTCAGAATACCCGTCAGGGCGCCAGCGCGGTGGCGCAGCAGGCCGTCGAGGCCGCAGCCGAACTCCGGCGTTTGAATTTCCCGCGCGTAGGTCGGGCTGACGGTGGTGATGACATCCGCGCTCGTGAGCCCGCCCTTCAAGCAATTGATCTGGTCGTAGAACTCCAAGCCGTCGATGGAAAACGCCGACGGCGGCAGCTGGGTCAGCGCCCACTGCTCCTTGGGGAACAACCCCTGATACGCGAGGTTGTGCACCGTCAGCACGGTGCCCATCGCGGCGAAGAACGGCTCCTGCCGCGCCGTCCCGAACGCCAGCTGGGCGCACGCGAGCGACGCCTGCCAGTCATGGCTGTGGACGACGTCCGGCTGCCAGCCGACCGCAGGAAGCAGCCGCAGGGCGGCTTGCGAAAAGAAGCTGAAGCGCTCGAGGTTGTCCGGATAATCCTTGCCCTGCTCTTGATAGAGGCTCGCCCGGTCGAACAGCGCCGGCTGGTCGAGGAAATAGACCGGCACGCGGCTCTTCGGCAGCTGCCCTTGCCACACCCGGCCCTCCAGCGTCTTCGAGCCCACGGAGACGGAGACGGCAACGTTCGACGGCTGCAGCCCGAATCGGGCGCGGTCGATCTGCCGGTATAACGGCAGCACGAGGCGGACCTCGTGTCCCAGGGTGGCGAGCGCTTTCGGCAGGGCGCCGCCCACGTCGGCCAGCCCGCCGGTTTTCGCGAAGGGATCGACTTCCGAAATGACGAAGTAGATTTTCATGCGTGCGGGGCGGGGGGCATGGCGCCGCTAGTCGGCATAGACGCGGTAATCCAAGAACGGAAAGAGGTTGTCCTTGGCCTCGAGACCAGCCAACCAATCCCCATCGACGCGGCGCTGGCTCACCGCGTCGTAGAGCTGGCTGAAGCGCCCCAGGTGGTCGTGGAGCCGCCGGTAGGCATACGTCGTGTGCGTCTGCGTCTTCAGGATGAACGCCCAATCCGACGACTGGGCCAGCAGCAACTCGCGCGCGAGCTGGTTGAGCGCGCGCGCTTCCAGCGGATCCGGCTGGCGGCGCTGGCCCGCCAGCGCGGTCATGCGCTCCGCCATCTTGTGCAGGTGGCGGTAGATCCAGTCGTTGGCGCCGTTGAGCCAGACGTCGTGATACCCGCCGTTGCCCCAGCTGGACATCGACGGGATCAGCGGCTGGCTGACCGGATACGCCGCGAAGTAGTCCGAGGGGGCCGCCAGCTGAATCTCCGGATGGTGCTCGTGCGCTTTGCGGATGAGCAGCTCGAGCCAGTCGGGCCCTTCGAACCACCAGTGGCCGAAGAGTTCCGCGTCGTAGGGGCTGACGATGTTCGGCACCCGGTCCATGATGGAGCGGAGGAACCGGAGCTGGTGCTCGCGGTTGAAGAGGAAGTCGTCGGCGTGCTCCGCGGCCCGCTCCAAGGCGCGGTCCGGGTCATACGGCTGCTTGTCGTCGGTCTGGCCCGTGATGCGGTAGTATTTCAGGCCCGTGTTGGTTCGGGATCCGTCGCCGCTCAGATACGGACGCACGTACTCGTAGTCCAGGTCGAAGCCGACGTCCCGGTAGAACTCGCGGTAGTCGGGATGACCGGGGTAGCCCTCCTGCGCGCTCCAGACGCTCTTGGAGGAGTCCAGGTCCCGCCCGAAGGCGGCGACGCCGCTGGGGCAGATGGCGGGAGCATAGACGCCGTACTTGGGCCGCGGCGAGCCGAACAGGATGCCGTGGGCATCGGTCAGGAAGTAGCGAACGCCTTCCTGCGCCAAGATCTCGTCATGGCCAGGCTGGTAGCCGCACTCCGGCAGCCAAAACCCCACGGGCCGCTTCCCGAACGCCCGCTCGAAGGCCTGCACGCCGATGCGGATTTGGGCCCGAACGGCCGCGGGCTGTTCGGCCATGAGCGGCAGGAACCCGTGGGTGGCGCAGGAAGCGATCGGCTCCAAGTGCCCGCCGTCCGCGAGCTGCCGGAACGGCTGGATGAGGTCGCGGTGGTAGCCGTCATACAGGCGCTTCGCCGTCGTGAGCCGATGATGGTAAAACAGCGCCAGCCGGTGGAACGGCGGCATCCACCGGGTGCGCTGAATCTCCTTTTCGGCCAGCTCCAGGAGCCGTTCGAGGTGGCGCACATACCGGCGGCGCAGGAGCTCGTCGGACAGCATGGCCAAGAGCGTCGGGGTAAACGACATCGTCAGCCGGAATGGGACGCGGTCGTTCGCCAGCCGTTCCAGGCGCTCCAAGAGCGGCAGGGAGGGTTCGGTGATCGCTTCGAAGAGCCATCGCTCCTCGTGAAATTGCTCGTGCTCCGGATGGCGCACGAACGGCAGAGGAGGGTGGCGCACGGGGGGGGGGCCGCGCGGCCG
>Ga0080064_1001941_pt1 | contig 38221 bp, 45 predicted proteins | sample Subgrocontami54m_FD_69260 | JGI IMG/M metagenome (GOLD analysis project Ga0080064, IMG submission 69260) | Subsurface groundwater microbial communities from S. Glens Falls, New York, USA - GMW46 contaminated, 5.4 m (SPADES assembly) (version 2) ...
GGGAAGGAGTCCGCCATTCGTTACGCCCAGACGCTGATGGATGATGAAGGGGCCATCAGGAATGAATGGAAGACGAAACACGGCATAAGTTTTTTCGATGCTTCGCCGGCGGATCAGAAATTCATCCTCGAAGCCGGAAACATCGCCAACGAACAGATGTTCAAGAAGCAGGAAGCCGACGGACACAAAGGAGTTCGGGAGGCGTGGGCCTATTACCTGAAAGCCAGAAAGAAATATGAGGCCGAAAGGGCAGGGAAGAAATAGGGCGGGACCGATGAGCGCCCCGGCCGGCGGTGCCGGAACCAAACCGGAACCCAGCGGGCCGGTTCGCTAGGAGCCTGTCGGGCGTAACGCTGAAACTCGACCCCAAGTCCGGCTTCTTCTTTGGAACTTTTCACCTCTGACCGGTACCAAAACGGCGTTGGCCTCACAGACTCAGGGCTTCCACAAACAGATCCTGAAAATCGGGGTGCTCCGCCAGGCCCACATGCTCAATTCGTTGTGCAATGGCGTACGCCCGATCGCGTGTGCTCTCAGAAAGCAGCGCCATCTCTGCGCCTAAATGCGCCGCGTTGCCAGCGTAGGTAATTTTCTTCGGCGGAAGCGGGGGAAGGAGTCGAATCCGCAGCCCACTATTGATGTTGACGTAGTTCCCGAATGCTCCGCACAACAGTAATTCCTCGATCTGATCATCTACGATACCCATTACTCTCTGCAGCATAAGGATTGCAGAGTAGATCGCACCTTTAGCCAGTTGGAGTTGGCGTATGTCCGCCTGTGTGATCGTAATGTCTTCGCCGTTGCCCGCTTGCTCGGAGCAAACGAGGACTAGTTCAGGGCCGTTCTCGGTATCACGAAGCCGAGCCCGCAACGCAGGGGGGAGGCTTTCACGATGCTCCCGGCGTAGCACGCCATTTGAATCCAATATCTTCGCGTCAAGCATCTTTGCGACCGCATCGATAAGGCCTGAGCCACAGATGCCTATGGCCGGCGCGTCTCCAATCATCTTGCATCTAACGTCATTGTCGATTGCAACTGCTTCGATTGCACCAATGGCAGCACGCATGCCATGTTTAATCTGTCCCCCCTCAAACGCAGGCCCGGCAGGCGCCGAACAGGCCATCAGTTTGTCACGTGAGCCCATGACCACCTCGGTATTCGTGCCAATATCCACAATAAGGCGTATTTTCTCGCTCTCGTCGATGCGGGTAGCGAGCACGGCGCCGATTGTGTCGGCACCAACAAAGCCCGCGATGATTGGCAGAAAGCAGACACAGGCGTTGGGTGCGGCTTTAAGAGGTAGCTCCTTGGCCGATACCACCAGGGGATGGCGCACTACCGGTGCGTATGGGGCAAGTCCCAGGTAACTCACGTCAATACCAAGGAATAGATGGTGCATGCAGGTATTGCCAACAATAACAATCTTGTAGACGTGCTCGGGTGCTACATTGGCTTGGCTACATGCTTCGGCAATGAATCTGTTAATCGCGTTTAGGATGCGAGCTCGAAGGGTGGCAAGGTTCTTCTCGTCGAACTGCGCAAATGCGATTCTCGACATCAAATCGCCGCCGTATGTGGCTTGTGGATTCATATCACTTACTGCCGCGAGCTGCTCGCCCGAGTCAAGGTCCAGCAGCGTGCCAACAATACTCGTGGTCCCAATGTCAAACGCCATTCCGTACTTTTGTCTACTCGTGTCCCCCGCCTCAACGTCGATAATCGCGTTCTTGAACGTGGTAACCGTGATCAATCCCCTCTGCTTGCGCAAAATAGAAGGCAGCCCGCGCACCACATCCAGCGGAACGTTTCTGGACAGATCATCCCCTAGTGTCGAGAAAACCTCGTCGAGGTCTGAGGTTTGGTGGCGTTCCTCCGTTGGTGCTCTTGCGACGACTACGTGTTTCTCAACGCCGGAATCCAAGGGTACGCCAACGTCAGGCAAGAATCGTGTGGCGGCCCCCAGGATCTGATGACCGACTTCCGCGCGTGGGGGTGCTACCAGGACCGTACAGTCGGCAACGAGTTTTGTCTGGCACGACAGGCGGAAGCGTTCACGTACTGCCTCATGCCCCAGTTGAACCGTGTCCTGTACCGTGGGGGGCGGCACGTCCCCTTTAAGGATCTTCACCCGACAGCTTCGGCACCGACCTCGCCCTCCGCAGGTAGCCACAATATCAAGCTCGGCGGCGTGGGCGGCTTGGAGCAGCGTCTGGCCTGACGTAGCCAACACTGAACTGCCTTTCGATGCAGCCCCGTGATCGACAAACGTCACGCGCACCGTCTCGCTCATTCTGCGTTTTCCGTTAATCGGTTCCCCACTGATTACCCGCCGCGACAGTATTTAAGATAGCGCAAGCTGTTCTCGTCTTTTGCCGTCAGGGCGTCTGTCGCGTACCGAAATTCTTCATATGGCCCGGGCGAATTCATGACGGGATCGATCATGACGGCATCACACCCAGCCATGATCGAGAGCAGGGTGAACGCGTGGTTGAGGACGCTGCGTCTGGGTAGCCCGAAGGACACATTGCTGTGTCCACCGAAGATGTGGACCTCCGGGTATTCTCGTCGCAACTCATTGACGGCATCCAAGTAATGATTGCCACACACCTGAGCTACTCCGATGGGAAATACCAGTGGGTCCAGGAATCGGTCCTTCATCGGAATATGATGTCTGTCCATCAAATCCATGCATTCCTTCAAGTTGCGTACCCGTTCCCCAGCGTCCTGTGGCATCCCAGAGCGCCCGCTTGCATTTGCAAAGAGGACAGCGTTTCTTTCCTTCGCCATTTCAACCAGGCCCTCACGTCCCGCTTCAAGATTGAAGGAGTTAATGGCTGGCCGACTCTTGCTGCTATCGTGGACCTGGAGCCCGGCTTCAATGGTTGCTGAGTCGGAGGAGTCAATCGCAAGTACGGAAGTAGTAATTGCCTGAGCCGTCTTTACTAGCCACTGGAGCCACTCCTGTCGCTCCTCCGGATAGGGTGACATTTCATCTACGCAAAGATCGATGACGTGTGCGCCGGCAAGTTCCTGTGCCCGAATCGCCCAGGTGATGTAACTTAGATCCCTCTTGCGCAGTGCCTGTGCAATATGCGGAATCCTGAAGCTCTCCTGCTGGCCAGGATCCTCCGGCACGACCTCCGTGCAATCCAATATCCTTGCCCTACCGTCAAGGTCCGTGTAGCCGATTCCCACCTTGCCATTTTTCCGCACGACTCGTGAGCTTGTGGCTTTTACCTTTCTCGTGGCGTTAAGGTTTTCGCCAATTACGATAAGTCGGTCAATGGGTATACTCATTAGTTTCTCCTGTGAGGCATCTTGAAGCGTTTTCTAGTCGGTAGCGATATCGGTCTTACTAGACAACTAAACGGGGTAATCTTGGTCAACCTAACTTGGCCAGCGACTTCGTTGATCGCCGTGGGCGCAGGCCATATAGACCCGATCGGGACATCTTCGGGGTCATAGCACAGCTCTCTAGTAGCCGTACGGGGACCGAAAGCCCGTCAAAGAGCGAAAACAGTGACTTCTGATCGGCGAGGGGCCAGGTCCCGTACCCAGGCGCAAGCCGTGATGTGAGCTTATATCCATCGGCTTGTGCCCAGCCGCGAAGATAGATAGCGAAGGACTTGGTGGCTGCCTCGATGCCCAGCCAGCCTGCGGTTTCCAAGAAGAGCACGTCGAGAAGGTGACCATTTGATTGAAGCCTTGCAGCCTCCTTATCAAGTTCTTCACCCGCTGTGAGAAAAAAGGCCACTACTATGGTGCAGTCCGTCAGACTGCTCCCAGAGTTACCGCAGTTAAAAGAGGTACCCGTCTCAAGGGTCAATGTATGTCCATCGCACCGCTTGATCCTTACTGGCCGGTAAGATAGATCCAGTCGAAAAAGGCGTTCGGCGCACGCCGCCATCCGCTCGGCTGCCTCTCTGATTTTGGGGGATACATGGTCAGGTTCGGGATAGCCATGTATGCGCAGCATAGGCTCTCTGCGCACACGAATGCCTTGGACGTTAAACTTGCCATACCTGAGAGTACTAGTTGGCTGTACTGTCACGGGGCCCAAACGTACTGACCATATCTTGGATTCCAAATAGTTCAACCACCCGGGCAAAGACTCCATCTAGCCACTACCTACGCCCTTCTGTTCCGGTGCGCGGAGGGCTGTACAATTTTGCAGTATGCCGTATATACACGGCTAGCGCCGTTCGCTGTTGCCGACAGGAATCTAGACCGCTTTGGCACTAAGCCTGGTGAAACTCATCCAACGAAAAGCGAGCTCCCACCACACGCTAACGGTTCCATATCGACCGTGAATCCTTCTCCATTACTGTCCACTGTAAACTGTCCATCAGAGACGGCGTAACTCCACTTTGCCGATTTTGCCAAGCCGCCCAATGGAAACATGTGCACCCCCGCAATCCCGCATTTGCTGTCCCGCGCCCGATATCTGGCCAACTCCGTTACCAGCTTGTCTGGAGCCGCAACAGTCATCAATTTGAGGATGTGATGAGCCTGTTTGGACAGAAACCGCATTGACGGACCGACGCCACACGCCACGCCGTATCGCAGAAGAGTCTTTAGCGTCGCCAGGCCTGGGACACCCACATATATGGGCAACCTGTTGCCCTCACACTGAATTCGCTTGTCCCACTCAATTATCGGCTTTGACTCAAAGCAAAACTGTGTCACGATATAAATCTGGGCGTTAGTACGGCGCGTAAAATCGTTCTTCCACCTAAGGGCATGGCGGATAGCGTCATCGGGGATATCGGGATTACCTTCTGGGTGCCCGGCAACACCGATTCTTGTAATGCTGTATTTGTCAAACAGGCCTGTCTCCAGCAGCTGCATCGAGTCTGTGAATTCGCCGACAGGCTTGTCGACGGAGCCGGCGATAATGAAAACTTGTTGCAAGTCCGTTTCGCCCTTGAGCCTTCTTAGGCTTTCGTCCAAAAAACGCTTGTTTGGAATGGCGCGGGCAGCGAAGTGAGGGACCGGGTTGAACCCCTCTCGCTTCAGTCGCGTCGCAGCTGCGATGACGTCGCCGTAATTAGCGCCAGGCAGGGACGCAATGTAGACAGTCGTATCCGATCGTAAGTGCTGTCGATAATCCTTAATTGTCTCCGCTATACGAGGTGTCGTTTCCACCGTGAAACCAGCTACAAGGTCTGCGATGCATTTCTTGACAGATGGATGAGAAACTCGCATTTTCGTTTCTGCTTCGATCATGCCTCCTCCCGAGATTCACCTTCAGTCAAACCGAAGCTAGCCTTCGCGATTGAAACCCGTGCGGCCGCCCGCAGACGAGGATTTGCACGACCTGATTGACCATGGCAACACCCTCGGTATCGTTGAACAGAATAATATTCCTGCGATAGCATTACCAGACAGTTCCCGCCGGCTAAGTCCGAGAGGCTACTAGCAGATCGCGCACGAGCTTGACAGCCTGCACGCTGTTTTCGGCGTACCCATCCGCCCTAATAAGATCGGACCACTGCTGGCTCACCGGCGCGCCGCCGACGATTACCTTGACCTTAGACCTTACGCCCTCTTCCTCCAGGAGGCTGATCACGTCCTTCATCCCGTTCATGGTGGTGCTCATCAACGCGGACATGGCCAGCACATCGGCCTGATACTCCTTCACCTTGGCGACGAAGGTCTCTTTGGAAATATTGACGCCGAGGTTGTAGACCTCAAACCCGGCGGCCTCCAGCATCAGGGCGACGATGTCCTTGCCGATACTGTGCATGTCCCCATGCACGGTGCCTAGTACGACCTTGATCTTGATGCCCAATTCTGATGAAGCCTTGATATGGGGTTTAAGCACCTCTACACCGGCCATAAAGGACTTGGCGCACATAAGAAGCTCCGGCACAAAGAGCTCGCCCAGGTCAAATTTCTTACCGACAATGTTCATGGCCGGGGTTAAACCGTCGTTAATCGCCTCAAAGGCGTCAATGCCAGACGCAATCGCTTCTTGGCTAAGCTCCACCACCTTTTTGCGATTCATATCGATCACGGCTTGTCCCATGGCCGCAAATAGTTCCACTTTTGGTTTAGTCATTCCAACTACCTCCTTTAGCTTTGTATCCGTTCTAGTTGCTCAACAGTTTAAGGGCGTTCCCCGTTTCTACTTTTTGCCTTTCGGTCTGGCCCAGTAGCATTTCCTTGCGGAAGTAGAGGTGGCCGTCACCCATCTCAAAGGGATAATCGCTCCCTAACACGATCCGGTTAATGCCGGCCATAAAGATTAAATATTCCAAGGCCTTCATGGAATGCGTCAGGGTATCGAAGTAAATCCGGCGGAAGAGTTCGAGGGGATCGCTCTGGCACTTGGCCCCCTTGGTCATACCGGTTCTGGCGCCTGCCAGCAACCTCCCCATTAGGAAGGGCAGGCTACCGCCGCCCAGGGTAAAGCAGAATTTGATGCCCGGAAACTGCTCCAGCACGCCGCCAAAGATGAGGGAGGCTCCGGCAGTGGCCATTTCAAAGCCATTGCCCAGCAGGTTGCCAAAGTTATATTTCTTTAACCGCTCAGCGCCGATACCGCCGTAGGAGTTAAACAGCACCGGCACGTTCCGGCGTGCCAGTTCATCCCAGAGGGGATAGAAGGCGGGGTCATCCAGGTTTTTGCCGGTTACCGACGTACCCATGGTGATGCCCTTGAGTCCTAACCCCTGAATACGTTTTAACTCCTCAAGGGAAGCCGGGATATTCTGCAGCGGCAGCGTGCCCAGGCCCAGCAGCCTGTCATTAGCCGCTACCGCCTTGGCCGTGGCGTCGTTGATGAAACGGCTGATGGCCACGGAAGCTACTTCATCCAAATCGTAGGTGTAGGCGAAGGGCGGGGCCGAGATCACCTGCTTTGTCACACCGTCGGCATCCATTTTCGTAAGGCGTTCCGTAAAGCCAAATAACTCCTTGGGCACTTCTGAAAATTTGCCACCTGGCACAGCATAGAAATACTTATCGCCCTCCTGCTTGGCGCTGGGCCAAAAAGGAGCGTCACTAGGCCACTGTTCGGGAAGATAGTGAGCATGAAAATCGATCATGGCCAGGCCTTCAATACGTTATTTGCTGGGGTAAGCGCCGCACTTGGCCACAGCCGTTGCCATGGCTTGTATATTGGCTGCCGGGGTGTCCCGGGCCAGCGAGCAGTCGCCGCCCAGAAGGAAACCACCGCCAGCTGCCGCGGCTTTAATGCAGTCAAGGGCTTCCTGCTCCACTTCGTCCGGTGTGCCAATAAGCAGGGTCTTGGTGGTGCTGACGTTACCGTTGACCGTCACCTTGCCGTAGCACATCGCCTTTAACCACTTGAGGTCCACTTTGTCGACGTGCAGGATGTCCGGCCTCTCCTCGATCAAGAGGTCGAAGCGATCGGACCAGTCGCCGCAGACGTGGAAGAGAATTTTCTTGCCCAAGGTGTTGCGCCAATAGTCGAAGAGCTCGATAAAGGTAGGATGGACGAACTCCTGGAAGGACTTCTTGGAGATCATGGTCCGGCTGGCCTGCGGACAGGCGACATAGAGAATGTCAACGCCCGTATCAGCGATAAGCTTGCTGTAGCGCTTGCAGATCTCCATCAGCACGGCCACCAGGTCCTTGATGAACCCGGGGTTCTCGTAAGTATCTATGTAGAGCTCCTGGGTGCCCCGTAGGATACAGGCCAGGAAGAAGGGGGGCTCCACCCAGCCGATGACGGGCATATCCTTTCCGAGGCGCTGGCGGAGCTTCTCGTTGGTGGCCACGTGGTAGCGGACGATGGGGGCGTCCTCAAACTTGAGGTTGGCCAGTTTATCTAGGTCGGCCGGCGTCTTGACATAGGGCTCCAGAGCCGCGGGCGGATCGTTCTCCGGCATGTTGAGCATTTGACCCACCACCCGGGAGAGGTAGTAAATGCCGCCTAGGTCCCAGGCCGCGTCCAGGTTGAAATCGGTGATTATCTTCTCTTGGGCATCCACGAACTTGTTGACGTCCCGGATGCACTCCCCCAAGGTATAGCCCGCGTGCTTGATGCAGACGAAGCGGGTGCTGGGCACCAGCGGAACGCGATCCGGCTCCTTAAAATCCAAGGCTGTCATGACCCGCTCTAAAGAATTCATGCGTTAACCATCCTTTCAGCCCCTCCAGGCACGTAGTATCTAAATTCCTTATTTAATGGGGTAAACGCCGTATTTGGCCACGGCTGTCGTCATGCCCTGCATATTGGCCGCCAGGGTATCCCGGCCCAAGGTGCAGTCGCCACCCAGAAGGAACCCACCACCTGATGCAGCAGCCTTGATACAGCTATGGGCCTCTTCCTCTACCTCTTCCGGCTTGCCGATGAGCAGGGTCTTGGTGGTACTGACGTTGCCGTTAATGGTCACTTTGCCATCGCAAATCTCCTTCAGCCATTTCAGATCCACCTTGTCGACGTGGAGGACATCGGGCCTCTCCTCAACCAGGAGGTCGAAGCGATCGGACCAGTCGCCGCAGACGTGGAAGAGGATTTTCTTGCCGAGGGTATTTCGCCAGTAATCAAACACCTTGAGGAAGCTGGGGTGCACGAACTCCTGGAAGGCCTTCTTGGAGATCATAGCCTTGCTGGCCTGCGGGCAGGCGGTGTAGATGATGTCTGTGCTCTCTTTGGCCACGTAGTAAGCGGTTTTCTTGCTGACCTCGACTAGGGTATCAATTAAATCCTTAATAAATTGGGGATCCTCGTACATATCCATATAGAGCTCTTGGGTACCCCGCAACACACAGGCCAGGTAGAATGGTGATTCAATGTAAGTGATCAACGGCATGTCCTTACCGACCCGGGCGCGTAGCTTGCGGTTCATCTCCAGCTGGTATTCGAGGATGGGCGCGTTTTCTGGCTTAAAGTTGGCCAGCTTGGCCAGGTCTTTACTGGAATGAATGAAGGGCTCCAGCGCCGCAGGCGGGTCGTTCTCTGGGATAGCCAGGTTTTGGCCCAAGGCCTGGGAGATGTAATAGATACCGGCCAAGTCCCAGGCGGCGTCCAGGTTAAAATCACTGATTGCTTTTTCCTGCGCGTCCACGAACTTGTTGACATCCCGGTAGCACTCGCCCAGGGTATAGCCAGCGTGTTTAATGCAAACAAAACGCGTACTGGGAACCAGGGGAACCCGATCGGGCTCCTTAAAACTCAAAGCCTGCATAACTCGCTCGTAAGAATTCATTTAAACTATCCTTTCTTGGTGTGACCGGTTACAGTAAAGGCTTAGGCCCTCTTGCTTTCTCTATCACCGCTTGGCAGCCTTAAGTCGCTGGCGCGGGCCCTTCGCTCCAACTCATCGAGTACCAGGGGGTACCAGGCCACCACATTGAACTGCTGGGCAAAGGCATGGGCGGCGATCTCGCCCAGGTGCCGGCTTTTGCTATTCATATCGGTGTTAAGTTGACAAAACCGTTGCGTGTCAACAGGGGCGGTCACCCTTAATTGCGATCCGGTGCGCGACTCGCCGCTCAGTGTAGTCAGCAACCGCATAGTGCTGCGTCACACGATTGTCCCATACTACGAGGTCACCCTTGCGCCAACGGAAGCGGCACTGGAATTCGGGCATGCGCGAGTGCTCGAAAAGATAGTTGAGGATTGCATTGCTTTCCTTGCGGTCGACGCCGAGGAGCCGCGTGGTAAAGCCCTCGTTTACGTAGAGCGCCTTACGCTTGGTGACCGGATGCGTGCGAATCACCGGGTGCTCCACCGGCACATTCGCCAAGGTTCGCTCCATGCGTTTGCGGCCTGCCTCGTCCTTCCACAGGTTCCTGCGGATGTCATCGCCGAAGGACTTCATGCTGTGGTGCTCGGCTTTCATGCCCGCGAGATACTGTTTCATCCTGTCCGAAAGCGCTTCGTAGGCCGCGTACATGCTGACCCAGATGGTGTCACCGCCGCATCGGGGCGCCTCCAGCGAATACAGCACTGCGCCCATGGACGGCAACTCGTACCCCGAGAAGTCGGAGTGCCACATCTCCTTGGTGTTGTAAGGTACCTTACCATCTCCGAAATCGAGGAGGTCGATTGCGGGATAATCCTCGATCATGCCGAAGGAGGCCTCGGCCGCCTGATGCAGCTCTCCGAAGCGGCGCGCGAACGCGACGAGGTTCTCCTTGGTGAGCTGCTGGTCGTGGAAGAAGACGACCTGATACGCCATCAGCGCAGTGTGGATCTCCTGGAACTGCCGCTCCGACAGCGGTCTGGAAAGATCGGCGCCGGAAATCTCGGCGCCGATTGCGGGCACGGAGGGCTTGACCGTGATGGTTGTAGACGTCGCCCAGTCTTGCGCGTGATTAACTGCCGGTGCCTGCTTCATTTCGAGCCTCCTTTTGCACTTCGATACCTCTATTGCGCCCGAAGACATCGCATACCTGCCCTCCGGTAAAGTGACAATGATTGTAAGCTTTACAGCAAAATTGAGTCCTATATACTGTGCAACAGATTGTTCCAAAAAGCACTTATATCAAGCCGGATTATTACATCCTATGCACCATGACCCGCACCCCATGCGCCAAGTGCACCAAGCCAAATTGTCGTTAGGCCAGCACGCTACACGCCCATGATCCCGCCTCCCGCGACGCCAGACTCCATCGACTACAACGATCTGGTCTACTTCGCCTATGTCGTAGAGCATGGTGGCTACTCTGCTGCCGAGCGCGTATTGGGTATACGGAAGTCACGCCTGTCGCGCCGGGTGTCGGGACTCGAAGCGCGGCTGGGCGTACGTCTACTGCAGCGTTCCACCCGCCGCTTGTCATTGACCGACGCGGGCGAGCTGTTCCTTAAGCATTGCCGCGCCATGCTGGCTGAAGCGCAAATCGGGATCGACGCAATCTCGCAATTGCAGGCATCACCACGCGGCAAAGTACGGGTCAGCTGCCCGACGAATGCTTCGCGCTTTCTGCTCGCCCCTTTATTACCGGGATTTTTGAAGCAATACCCAGAAGTGCGGATGGAAGTACTACTGACCGACCGTGTTGTCGATCTATACAAGGACGGCGTGGATGTGGCATTGCGCGTAGGCATCACAATTGACGAGGCGAGCGGCGTAATCGCGAAACCAATATGGCGCGCGCGGCAGCGATTAGTGGCTGCACCGGCGCTGCTAAAACAACATGCTCGACTCTCTGCACCAGAGGATTTGCGCCTGCTACCTACGCTAGACTCAATGTGGCAAGGCCGTCACGTATGGATGTTTGTTGGACCGGACGGACATCAACGCGAACACCGGCACCAACCGTGCCTAGTGAGCGACGACCTGGAAATTCTGCGTCAAGCAGCACTTGCCGGGATAGGTGTAGTCAAGCTGCCGGAAATCGTGTGCAACGCCGATCTCGCCGCGAGAAAACTCTCGTTGGTCCTGCCGGATTGGTCCTTGCCAGCACATTTGCTGTACGCGGTGTTTCTCTCACGGCAAGGGATGATGCCGGCAGTGCGGTACTTCCTCGACTACCTGGCGAGGATATTGCCTAGCGCCTCGAGCGTTGGCCCCCAGTGATGCGTGCTCGCACAGGCCTCCATACCGATCAGACAAGAAGGCACATTGATAAAGAACTCCAGCACATCGGATCGCTTGAACTGCTTACGCAGCACCGCCTTTCCCTGTGCGTCCACCCCGTGAATCTGAGACACGTTCTTTGCCAAGCCGATTCCTACGGTAGTAATCTTCATCTCGGACGCTCCTCTCCGTTTATCGGACTCAACTGCGCTTCCACTTTGGGGTCAAGTCCGAAAGTTGCTGTAAATTCGTTTCGATAGATTGAGCGTTGTAGTTGCTGCTCGTTTAGCTGGTGATCGCGGCAGGTGCGCCACAGGCAGCGATACCTGCGGCTCAAGCTACTGACTTGCATGCTGCCGCCCTCTAAATGTCCCAAATTTACCCGCACAAATCCGCGAAGACCCTTAAATTCTACTGCCAATTCCTTTACCATATTCCCATGCTGGCGCACTAACCGGTAAAATTGTACGGCGCGCAATAGGTAGCAATAGGTAGGATAATGGATATCGTTGGAAAAAAATGGCACAATGATAATCTTGTGAGATCATTCAGGAGTTCCAATGAACAACCTGTTAAGCCGTCTGCTCGACCAGAAAGAGGTCGTGATTGCGGACGGCGCTATGGGGACAAATCTTTTCCAGTTGGGTCTCGATAAGGGAGCCTCCGGAGAAGCTTGGAACGTGGGCTATCCAGATCTGGTGAAAAGTGTTCACCAAAGCTTCGTAGACGCCGGCTCCGACATCCTTCTCACGAATACGTTCGGCGCAAATCGCATTCGGTTGGCCCTCCACAAACTTCCGCACCGGGTTCGTGAACTCAACCTTGCCGCGGCGCGAATCACCCGTAAAGTTGCAGACGGCGCAGACCGGCCGATTGTCGTCGCCGGAGACATCGGTCCGATCGGCGACATCTTGGAACCACTCGGCGCGCGAACTGTCGCGGAGGCGGAAGACGCCTTTTTCGAGCAGGCTCAAGCGCTGAAGGAAGGCGGCGTGGACATCGCCTGGATCGAGACCATGTTCGCGGACAATGAATTGGACGCTGCGGTCCGAGCGGTACATCGCGCTGGCCTTCCATACGTGGCAACAATGACCTTTGACACTGCTGGAAGGACTATGATGGGCGTTCGTCCGGAAGATGCAATGCGGCGTGTCAGGGATTTTGAATGGAAGCCAATCGCTTTTGGAGCCAATTGTGGAGTTGGCCCGTCACAGCTTCTGGATTCGGTAATCGGGCTCGTGCGTGGCGCCGAAAACGATGGAATCGTTGTAGCAAAGAGTAATTGTGGGATACCGGTCTTGGATAAGGATATGAGAGTAAGCTACAATGGAACCCCTGAAATTCTGGCCACCTACGCGTGCTTGGCACGCGACGTTGGAGCTCGAATCATTGGAGGCTGCTGCGGTACGACGGCGCATCATATCAAGAGCATGGTCGATGCCCTATCGAGTCGCCCCAAAGCAGCACCCCCGACTTACGAAGATGTTGAGAAAAAGCTGGGGCCGCTGAAAATAACGACCAAGCTAGGCAAAGCCAAGTAGCCATGAGAAACCCGCCTACCTACGTTCGCGCGGGTTCGAATCCCCCTTCGATGCTGCATTTCCAAGCCAGCCGAGAGTCGATCCTCAACGCATTTCCGATTGTCGCGCCTCGGTCTAACGGCTTCTGTATTTCATGCCCGCAGTGTTTCGCATCGGCCGTTTGAATATGTTCCAGGGGCAGCCCGTCTTATAGCTCGCGATTCATCCTTCTATGTTTTAGGGGACACGAAGAAAACGCACGGAATTATGTCTACCCTATCAGGGTTGTTGTGTGTATGATCTCTGAGACCTGAGCTTCCGATTCAACACTACTCGAGGAGAATTTTAAAAAACTCGCGCAAGAGCGCTGGCATTACCCGAGCACTTGCGATCGCCAGCGCTATCACGAACCCGGTACGCGCATTCGCCTATAAAACGCCAATGTTGGCGACTGGCGCATTTAACAACTACCAAATCAACAGAATTGGCGTCGCGGAGGGCGTCCTGAAAGGAGTTCCGACATGTCGGACGGAAATTAACTGGCCGCTACGCTGAACTGAAAGGTCAATTTTACCGAACACACCGACGCGCAGTCTACATCGTTACGCAATTGTGCTTTGAACCAGAAACGATAATCAGATGGGACAAGCGATTGCTGTGAGAAGGCAACCAGTTGCTATTCACATCGGGATTCCTTGGCCGGCGGCGATCAAGACCTTATTGATCCATCTTCCGCCGAAAACACGGAACCCGCGATAATGCAGTTCCACCGCCCGACTGGGCTTCGTCCGGACTCCGACTGAACATGAATATCTCGTTGCCTCCAGAACTGGAAAATCTCATTCGAGCAAAGGTCGACTCTGGACTATATGACTCATGGGCGCAGGTCGTGCAGGAAGCACTTATTTTTCTTGAGGAGCGCGACCAAACCCAGGCGTTTCGGATGGAACGCCTGCTGCAGGAAATCGCCATCGGTATAGATCAGGCCAATAACCGACAATTAGTCGACGGACTGGAGGTTTTCCAACGTCTACGCAACAAAGCAAGCGAGCACGGCGAATGAATGCCTCAAGCCGTATCCAGTTCACTTTCCAAGCATGCGCCGATCTTAATAATATTTGGGAATGGATCGCGATGCCCAGTGACATTTGGGGATCGACCAATGCTGATCATCTAGCGGCCGCGAAAAGCTTTGCCGACAAATTCGAACAGCTGTGCCAGCTCTTGACCCTCCATCCGGAGATGGGCCCGTCGCGGAACAGGTTGCAGGACGGAATCCGCAGCCTGCTGTTCCAGCGATACGTGATTTTCTATCGCACTCGCGGAAACTGCGTGGAGGTCATGCGCGTGCTTCGGGCGACACGCGAGATCGATGTAGTCGTGTAAATTGGCCGCATTGATCTTTGGCTACTTGATGGCGGGTGCCTGGGCGGAGGCGATCCGTTCGATCAGCGTGCTCGAGTTTCGCCTGGGGGTTTACCGGTTTCCCCTCTGGCCCTTCAAAACCATGTATGCTGTCGGCCTGACGCTCCTGACGAATCAACTGGCCATTAATACCGTCAAGCATTTATATCTGGCCTCAGGACGGACGTCTTATGCGGGCCTCAAGAGAGAGGTGCATGCCGATTTGATTGTGATGACGTAATCAAGGCATCTGCTCATGGGAGGGTGGACAGCCGTATAGCCCGCAATCGTCGAGGAGCGAGCAGTGAAAGACCGGTTCAGGTGCCGATCAAAAGAGGAGGTGATAATGGCCGGAGTTCCACTGAAATCGGTTCTGAGCAAGAATTTCGTCGTAGCGATTGAGCGTTTTCCAATGCCCGTGGAGAAGGAGGAGCAAGCATGAAAAGGATCTGCACTCTGATAATTGCCGCAACCAGCCTGGCGTTCGCCCTGACATCGCCTGGCATGGCCCAGGAATTGAAACCCGCGACGTTGAGAATGGCCAATGTCGTGGCGGAGAATTCATGGTTCGGCAAGCAGCACAAATGGTGGGCCAGCGAAGTCGAAAGAAGGAGCGGAGGCAAGCTCAAAGTCCAGATATTCTGGTTGGAGTCTCTGGTCAAGTGGAAGGACGCGCTTCCGGGCATCCAGTCCGGGATGGCCGACTTCGCCTGGGTCAGCAGCACATACTTCCCGAGCCAGTTACCACGCTATCTCATGCTGGACAACATGTTCAACTTTGGCGACGACTACGTGGCCGCGGTACTGGCGCTCATCGACACGGTGGACAACGAGCCCAACCTGAAAGAGGAACTCACAAAGGAGGACATCATACTGATCGCCCCCCACATCAGCGGACATGCGGTGACGGGAACGAAAAAACCTTTGAATTCGATCAAGGATCTGAAAGGGAAGACCCTCCGCACTTACGGCGGCGCGAGAACCCAGTTCTATACCGATTTCGGCGCCAATCCGATCTTCATGTCCTTCAGCGACTTGTACGAGGCCATGGATAAGGGAACCGTCGATGCCCTGAGCGACATAACCATCGTCCTCAGCGATGCATTCAAGCTATACGAGGTTGTCAAGAACGTGTATGCCAACAACCCGCCGGGGGTGCACGGAAACGGGGGAGCCCTTGCGTCGGGCTTCTACATGAGCCGGAAGAAATTCAATGAATTTCCCAAAGAGACTCAAAAAATGCTTCTCGATCTGAGGAAGGAGTACGCCATTCGTTACGCCCAGACGCTGATGAATGATGAAGGGGCCATCAGGAATGAATGGAAGACGAAACACGGCGTAAGCTTTATCGATGCTTCGCCGGCGGATCAGAAATTCATCCTCGAAGCCGGAAACATCGCCAACGAACAGATGTTCAAGAAGCAGGAAGCCGACAGACACAAAGGAGTTCGGGAGACGTGGGCCTATTACCTGAAAGCCAGAAAGAAATATGAGGCCGAAAGGGCGGGGAAGAAATAGGGCGGGACCGATGAGCGCCCCGGCCGGCGGTGCCGGAACCAAACCGGAACCCAGCGGGCCGGTTCGCTAGAGCCGCCGCAAATCTCCCGATTCGGCCTGGTTGGATCCTTGCAACCGCGCTGAATCGGGAGACCGCTATCCGCGGGTATGTGCCCAAGCCCCTCCCGCTGAACCGGAGCGGCACGAACAGCAGGACCACAGGAGAAGATCATGCAACAACGCAAACTCGGCAACCACGGGCCCCTGGTATCAGCGCAGGGCCTAGGCTGCATGGGCATGTCGATCCTCTACGGCGAGCCCAACGACGAGGAATCGATCGCGACCATCCATCGCGCGCTCGATCTCGGCGTCAATCTTATCGTCACCTCGGACGCGTACGGCAATGGTGTGAATGAAGACCTGGTCGGTCGTGCGCTAAAGGACCGGCGCGGCCGCGCGCTGATCGCCACCAAGTTCGGCAATCTCGCGCTCGCCGGCGGCAGTTTTACGGGCTTGAGCGGCGGCCATCCCGATCACGTACCCCAGGCCTGCAACCTGTCGCTCAAGCGCCTGGGCGTCGATGTGATCGACATCTACGGTCTGCACCGCGTCGATCCGGCAGTGCCGATCGAAGATACCGTCGGCGCGATGAAGCGACTCGTCGAACAGGGCAAAGTGCGGCATCTCGCCCTCTCGGAAGCCGGACCGCAGACCATACGCCGCGCGCATAAGGTGCATCCGATCGTTGCCGTCGAAACCGAATATTCGCTGTGGAGCCGCGACGTCGAACGGGACGTAATCCCGACTTGCCGCGAGCTCGGCATCGGTTTCATGGCCTATGCTCCGCTCGGCCGCGGTTTCCTGACAGCTACGATCAAGAGTCTCGATGCGCTGTCGCCGAAGGACCGGCGACGCGACCAACCCCGTTTCAGTCCGGGTAATATTGAACGCAATGCGGAACTCCTCGCCCCGATCGAAAAAATCGCGGCGGCCAGGAAATGCACCCCCGCGCAGGTCGCGCTGGCATGGGTGCACGCGCAGGGCGACGACATCGTGCCGATCCCCGGCACCAAGCGCAGCAGGTACCTCGAACAAAACGTGGCAGCACTTGACATCAAGCTTTCCAGCGAGGAAATCGCGACGCTCACCGCGGCTTTCCCGATCGGCGTAGCCGCCGGAACACGCTATCCGGAGAAGATGCTGGGCGGGCTCGGCATTTGAAACGACGGGGGATACCGATTTAGTGGCGCAGGCCCCTCATTCTCCGCCAGCGCTCGCGAACAATTGGCCAGTGGTCTAGCCTGTTGAATGACCGCTCTTGGCCGTTATGGAAAGCTTTGCATAATGCAGAGGGTTTTTAGCCTGGCGGACGCAGCGCACCGAGTTCGATGAGCGGCGTGGCGCTACCACCGCGTCCGCCAGGCTAAAAACCCACAGTACAATTAGGAAGGAGAACGACCAGTCGAATATTTCGCGTTATGACCCTTTCGGAGATGCTTTCGACGACCTTCTGGAGGGGTTTTTCGTGCGCCCGACGGCATATGAAGGCCAGCCGACGGCGTGCTCGATCCGAGGTTGCCGAAAAAAACCGCGGCGGCCGGGCGCCAGCTGACCATCCAGTAAGCGGCTGTTCCTGTATTGGGAAAAGGCGGCTCGAGGCCGCCTTTTTTCGTTGTAGGGGCGGTAAAATGAGCTAATTACCGAATAAGCCGATTACCCAAGGGCTCGTCCCATGTCCAACCCTACCGAACCCGTACTCAAGGCCCAGATCCTCGCCGAGGCGCTGCCATACATCAAGCGCTTTCACGGCAAGACTATCGTCGTCAAGTATGGCGGCAATGCCATGACCGAGCCGGCGCTGCAGAAGAGTTTCGCCCACGATGTGGTGCTGTTGAAGCTGGTGGGCATGAACCCGGTGGTGGTGCATGGCGGCGGCCCGCAAATTGAGGCCCTGCTGAACCGCATCGGCAAAAAGGGCGAGTTCGTTCAGGGCATGCGCGTCACCGATGCCGAAACCATGGATGTGGTCGAAATGGTGCTGGGCGGTGCGGTCAACAAGGACATTGTCACGCTCATCAATCAGGCCGGCGGCAAAGCCGTGGGCCTGACCGGCCAGGACGGCGCGTTCATCCGCGCCAGAAAGCTGTTGCTGGCCGACAAGGAGCGGCCGGAGCAGATGCTCGACATCGGTCAGGTGGGCGAAATCGAGTCCATTGATCCGCAGGTGATCTCCGCCCTGGAAGTCGGCGGCTTCATTCCCGTGGTGGCCCCGATAGGGGTCGGTACTAACGGTGAATCCTTCAACATCAACGCCGACGTGGTGGCGGGTAAGCTCGCTGAAATCCTGAAGGCGGAGAAACTGGTGCTGCTCACCAACACCCCGGGCGTTCTGGACAAGGATGGCAAGCTCCTCACCGGGCTGACCGCTAGGCGCATCGACGCGTTGTTTGCCGATGGCACGCTCTCCGGCGGCATGCTGCCGAAGATCAGTTCGGCGCTGGATGCCGCCAGGAGCGGGGTGAAAAGCGTGCATATCATCGATGGTCGCGTCGAGCACGCGCTGCTCCTGGAAATCCTTACCGACCAGGGTGTCGGCACGCTGATACGCGGCAAGTGACTTTGCCGGGCACGAGCCCGGCAAAGTCATGCTGAGGCGCGTAGCGCCGAAGGATCGGCTTTTACGCTTTTAGGCGATTTGCTTGCCACCCTGGTCACACAGGCCGTCGAGATAGCCTTCCTTGGGATCGTAAATCGTCAGCACCTTGCCGCGCGGCGTCTTGCTGAAGGAGATATGCACCCATTTCGCGTACTCCAGGATGCACTGGTCGAATTCGATGTCGGAGGCGCGGATGGCTTTGATGATATCCACCGGCGGCCCGAATTCGGCGCACGTGAAATCGGCGGCCTGCCCCTGGGTGTGCTGCGAGGTTTTCGCGCCGCCGACGCAGCGGTTGAGCTCGGCGCAGCGGTAGCCGCTGGAGATTTCCAGCGGGAACTCGGTCAGCAGCTGCACTTGTTCCAGCCCCTGGGCCAGCAGTCGCAGGTTGTCGACGATTTCCGGGCCGGGCGTGTTATCGATGCGCTCGCGCTCCGCGGTTTCGGAATAAATCAGCTGTTCGAGTGAGAAATTCGGTGTTAGCCGCATGCGGCAATTCTAGATTGGACCGGCAATAATGCCAACAAGAGCTACCTGGGTGTTCGATCTGGACAATACGCTCCACAACGCCTCGCCCCATATCTTCCCGCACATCAATCGCAGCATGACCGCTTACCTGCAGCAGTATTTGCAGCTGAGCGAAGAGGAAGCCGGAAAACTGCGCGCGCATTATTGGCGCAGTTACGGCGCCACCCTGCTCGGCATGATGCGCCATCACGGCACCGATCCCGAGCATTTCCTGCGCGAGACGCATGCGTTTCCCGACCTGTCCAACATGGTGGTGTACGAGCGCGGACTCGCCGCCATGCTGCGCCGCCTGCCGGGCCGCAAGCTGGTGTTGTCCAACGCGCCGCGCCAGTACGCCGCTGCCGTGCTGCAGATGATGGGCATCGAGGGTCATTTCGACGCCGTGCACTGCATCGAGTCGACCGGCTACCAGCCCAAGCCTTCGCTCGCCGCCTTCCACAGCCTGCTGCGCACCCACGGCCTGATCGCCTCGCGCTGCGTCATGGTGGAGGACAGCCGTGAAAACCTGCGCCCGGCCAAGCGCCTGGGCATGAAGACGGTGTGGGTGACGCGCGAACCGTGCACGCCAGCCTACGTCGATATCAAGACCGCGTCGGTGCTCGACCTGCCGCGCCTGCTGGGGCGCCTGGGAATATAAAAAGGTTAGCACTCACCAACCGCATAGGCTAGAATCTGCGCACATCGGCATATCCAATGAGGTGATCATGGCGACCCGTCCCGGCGAACGCAAAAATCAGATCCTGCAAGTGTTGGCCGAAATGCTGCAGGCCCCGAAGGGCGAAAAAATTACTACTGCGGCGCTCGCCGCCCGGCTCGATGTATCTGAAGCCGCGCTCTACCGCCACTTCGCCAGCAAGGCGCAGATGTACGAGGGCCTCATCGGCTTCGTCGAGGAAACGGTGTTCGGCCTGATCAACAAAATCAGCACGGAGCAGGAAAGCGGACTGAAACAGACCCACGCCATTGCCGCCATGCTGCTGTCCTTTGCCGAAAAAAATCCGGGCATGACGCGCGTGCTGATTGGCGACGCCCTGGTGAACGAAGACGAACGCCTGCAGACGCGCATCAACCAGCTGCACGACCGGCTGGAGGCGACCCTCAAGCAATCGCTGCGGCTGGCGGCGACGCAGGGGGAGATCGACAAGGACGCCGACGTCACGGCTCAGGCCAACCTGATGCTCGCCTACATCATCGGCCGCTGGCACCAATTCGCCAAGAGCGGCTTCAAGCGCCTGCCGACAGAGTTGTGGCAGAAGCAGGGGCCGATGCTGCTGGGATGAACTCGGCGCACAATTCGCCGGCTAAGGCCGAGCGGCTGTCCTTTGACATGCCGACGTTAAGTTGATCGACGACCGCGGCAACGAACTGATGGTGGTTAAGAGCATCAAGGAGGCAGTATGAGTCAACCGCAGTTTACGCAGATCGAATTGCAGAACTGGAAGAACTTCACTCGCGTAAACGTTCCCTTGGCGAATCGAATCTTCATGGTCGGCCCCAACGCAAGCGGGAAGTCCAATTTTTTGGACGCGTTTCGCTTTCTGCGGGACTTAGTACTAGAGGGTGGTGGATTGGCCAAAGCTGTTGCGCTCCGGGATGGCCTGCCCAAGATTCGTTCACTTTTTGCGCGAGGCGTAAGTACCGATGTCATGGTCAAAGTGCATGTATTAAATGGTGAGGGAGGCTGGGTCTATGAGCTTGCATTTACCCATCGTTCATCCAAAGACCAGACCCCGATTGTAAAGCGCGAACGTGTCGACCGAATAATTCCAGGTGGCCGACTGGAAAATCTGCTCTCCAGACCTGATGAACAGGACAAAGCGGATCGAGAACAGCTGACGCAAACTGCGATTCAACAAGTCAATAGGAATAGCAAGTTTCGTGAGCTGGCCGAATTCTTTCGCGGAGTACTGTATCTTCATTTGGTACCGCAACTTGTCCGGGAGGGCCAAGCTCCGCGCGCGGATAGCATTGGCCCCGATCAATATGGGCGAGATTTGCTGGATCGTATTAGGAACACTTCGCCCAAGACCCAGGAAGGACGGTTGAAGCGTATACAGAAAGTCATCGGGGTGGTTGCTACTCCTCTCGAAGACTTGACGTTCATGCAGGACGAGCATGGCAGGCCGCATCTACAAGTGAAATTCAAGCATTGGCGGCCACAGGGTGCCTACCAAAATGAAACCCAGTTCTCGGATGGGACCTTGCGTTTAATCGGACTCCTGTGGGCATTGCAAGAACGGGCGGGGCCGTTGCTGCTGGAGGAACCGGAGTTGTCATTGCACGGCGCAATTGTTCGCAGATTGGGTCCGTTCATACATCGCGCCCAACGCGCCCGCAATGGACGTCAGGTTATCTTGTCCACTCACAGTGACGAGCTGCTTATGGATCCCGGAATTGCTGCGGAAGAGCTACTGATGGTCCAACCGGCGGATGAAGGCTCGGAGATTTTGGTCGGCGCTTCGATTAGGGAGGTCTCTCGCCTGATGAAGGCCGGCATCCCGGCGAGTGAAGCGCTGATGCCGAGGACCGCGGCGTCACAACTGGATCTGTTCGATTCTGCGGTGGCCTGATGCCCGCATTTCCGCTCGTTGTTACCGAAGGCTTGCTTGAGGTCCCTGTCGCGCAGAAAGTGCTGACGGCTCTTGGCATCGAACATGAAGAGACTCGCTTTGTTCCCAAAGGCGGAAATAACGCGTTCTGGCGCGATGCGATGAAATACGATCATGCGGCGCGACATGTAGGGCCGGTACTTGGAGTGGCAGACTTGGAACAATCGCCGTGTCCGAGCGGTTTGATCGCTCAGTACCTGCCTCACGGGCGACACCCATTGTTTATCCTGCGTATTGCGGAGCACATGTTGGAGGCGTGGTTACTTGCAGATCGCGAGGCTATCGCTTCATTTCTTCGGGTATCCGCGGCTCGCGTGCCCCACGACCCGGATAACCGGCCCAATCCGAAGCAGGACTTGGTGAATCTGGCCAGACAATCGAACAAACGTCGCATCTTGGAGGATATCGTGCCGTCTCAGGGTAGCGAAGGCATCGTGGGGCGGGGCTACTTGTCGCAGATGACTGAGTTCATTCGAAACTCCTGGCGTCCACACAAGGCAAGCGCAAACAGCGATAGCTTGCGACGCGCACTTGTCGCGATTCAGGCAGCGGCGGGATGAGCAACTTCGAAGTCTCCGACCCGATCCTAAACTCGCCTTTCGAGGAGTCGCAGGCGGATTGGTGGATTCTTCCTGGCGAGATAGCCCGGAGATGCCTGTCCCTATTGGGTCTTCACGTGATTGTCTTTCCAACTAAATGCTTTGAGGCGGTTTAATTCCGGCCGCAGACCTTGCACGCGGGATCCTTGGACAGCCTGACCGAGCGCCACTCCATGCTTAGGCAATCGAGCAGCAACAGGCGGCCGTTGAGCGACTCGCCTGCGCCGGCGAGCAGCTTCAAGGCTTCGGCCGCCTGCACTGCGCCGATGATGCCGGTGAGCGGCGCGAATACGCCCATCACCGCGCAGCGCGTCTCCTCGGGTTCGGTGTCTTCCGGAAACAGGCAGTTGTAACACGGCGCCTCGGCGTGGCGCAGGTCGAACACGCTTACCTGCCCGTCGAAGCGCACGCTGGCTCCGGATACCAGCGGCTTGCGGTATTTCACGCAGGCGCGATTGACCGCGTGGCGGGTGACGAAATTGTCGGAGCAGTCGAGCACGACGTCGGCGCTCGCGACGAGCTGGGCCAGCCTTTCGCCTTCCAGGCGCTCGGGGATCGCGTTAACCTCGACCTCCGGGTTGAGTTGCGCCAGGGTATCCTTGCCCGAGCAGGCTTTTGCCCGGCCCACTGCCGCCGTGGTATGCAGGATCTGGCGCTGCAGATTGGTGAGATCGACAGAATCGCCGTCGGCGAGCGTGATGCGTCCGGTGCCGCCCGAGGCGAGATACATGGCTGCAGGGGAGCCCAGGCCGCCGGCGCCGATCACCAATGCATGTGCGGCCAGCAGCCTTTCCTGGCCCTCGATGCCGATCTCAGGCAGCAGGATATGCCGGCTGTAGCGCAGCAACTGGTCGTCGTTCACGGCGGGTGACCGGGGAAGGGTGATGGATGAAGGGAAAAAGCACCGAGCGGGACCGGGAGACGAACGCTTCACCGGTCACGCATTGCCCGTCACCCGAATCAGTTTTTCTGAATTATCTGCAGGCCCTTCAGCATGTTCACGGCCTGGGTTAGCTGGAAATCCTTGTCCGAGCCGAATTCAATGGGCTTAAACGGTTCCTCGCCATTCTCGCTCTTCGGCTTGCTACCGGGCTGCGCCGCCGGTTTGGCCAGCGCGGCCGCGGCTGCCTTGTCCTTGTCATTGGTCAGGTGCTTGTCCAGATCCGCTTCGCGCAGAAACGAGCGGCTCTCGGTCCCGGGTTCTTCGACGATGATGTCCGGCGTGATGCCCTTGGCCTGTATCGAGCGGCCGCTGGGCGTGTAATAGCGCGCGGTGGTCAGCTTGATCGCGGTGTTGTTGCCCAGCGGCATGATGGTCTGCACCGAACCCTTGCCGAAAGTCTGGGTGCCCATGATCAGGGCGCGCTTGTGGTCCTGCAGCGCGCCAGCTACGATTTCCGAGGCGGAAGCCGATCCGCCGTTCACCAGCACCACCATGGGCACGGTCTTGATGGCGGCCGGCAGGTTCTTCAGATAGTCGTCGTGCGTGCCGCGCAGATAGTCCTCGGTGCTGGCGAGGTACTTGCGCTTGGCATCCTCGGTACGGCCGTCGGTCGTGACCACGACCGACTTGGGCGGCAGGAAAGCGGCGGATATGCCGACTGCGCCGTTGAGTAATCCGCCGGGATCGTTCCTCAGGTCCAGCACCAGGCCCTTCAGCCGACCGTCCTTGTACAGCGTGTTGATGTGCCGCACCACGTTTTCACCGGAATGTTCCTGGAACTGGACCACGCGCAGGTAGCCGTAGCCCGGTTCGATGACTTTGGACTTGACGCTTTGCACCTTGATCACGTCACGCACCAGGGTGAACTCCAGCGGCTTGGTTTCGCCCTTGCGCAGCACAGTGAGCTTGATCGAGGTCTTGGCCTTGCCGCGCATGCGTTTGACCGCGTCGTTCAGGCTCATGCCCTTCACCGGTGTTTCGTCCAGCTTGATGATCAGGTCACCCGTCTTGATGCCGGCGCGGAAGGCCGGGGTGTCTTCGATCGGGGAAACCACTTTGACGAACCCGTCCTCCATGCCGACTTCGATGCCCAGGCCGCCGAATTCGCCTTGTGTGCCGACCTGCAGTTCGCGATAGGCGTCATTGTCGAGGTAGGCGGAGTGCGGATCCAGGCCCGTAAGCATGCCGTTGATGGCCTCGGAGATGAGCTTCTTGTCCTCGACCGGCTCGACGTAATTGCTTTTGATCGCGCCGAACACCTCGGCGAACGAGCGCAGTTCCTCGACCGGGAGCGGCGAGCGAGCGCCTTCTTTCTGGGCGATGGCCGAAAAATTGAGGGAAAGCAACACCCCGGCCAGCGCTCCCAGCAAAACCAGCCCGACCTTCTGTAACTTGCTTTTCATGACCTGCTCCACCCTTCTACTTCAAAGATACCCAGCGCAACGGATCGAAGGCTTTGCCTTGATACCGAATCTCGAAGTATAAACCCGAATCCGGGTTGCCGCCGCTATTACCGACCGTGGCCACCGCGTCGCCGGTCCTGACCGAATCGCCCACCTGTTTGAGCAGCGCCTCGTTGTTGCCGTAGATGGTGAGGTAGCTCTGGCCATGGTCGATGATCATCAGATTGCCGAAGCCGCGCATCCACTCGGCGAACACCACGCGCCCGGCGGCGACCGCGCGCACTTCCTGGCCGCTGGCGCTGCGGATGAACAAACCCTTCCAACTCAGGCCACTGTCACTACGTGGAGTGCCGAAGTGGTTGATTAGTTCCCCGCGCGTGGGCAGCCTGAGCTTGCCTTTGAGCGCGGCGAACGCCCCGGCGTCGCGACCCGACTCGGGCAGTTTGTCGTTGCGCCGCCCGCTGGCGCCCGGGGAAATCACTTTTCCCAATTCCTCGACCAGGCGCGACAGACGCGCCTCGTCGCGCTGCAACGACTTGATTTCGCGGCGCTGCGAACGAATTTGCGTCGCCAGCCTGGCAAGCACCTTGCGCCGTTCCACCTGTTGCGCCAACAGTTCCTTGCGACCTTCGCGCTGCTGCGCCTCCAGTTCGGCCAGTTCGGCGCTGTTGTCGCGCGCCTCACGCGCGAGTTGCGCCAGCCCGGCGAGGTTATTGCGCAGTGCGCGGATGAAATCGGCCTGGGCGCGCGAGACGTAGCTGTAATAGTGCAGATCGCGCGCGGTCTGATTCGGGTCGCGGCCGGACAAAAGCAGTCTCAGGTAGTCCTGCTGACCGGAGGCATAACGCATGGCCAATAGCTGTCCGAGCTGGCTCTGTTGCGCGGCGATACCCGCCTCCAGCGCGCGTGACCGCTTGCCCACGCGGATGAGGTCGGCCCGCACCGCCTGCTGCTGCATGCCGATATTGTGCAGCACGCGATTGGCCTCCGATACGCCGTGTTCCGATGCGCGCAGCGCATCGCTCGCTTCCGACCGGTTTTCCTCGGCACCGGCCAGATTTTTTTTCAGCGATTCGATGCGGCCGTGCAGCGCGTCCAGCTCGGCCTTGTCGGCGGAGTACGCCGGACCGAGGGCGATCAGGGTGATAACAAGAAACAGCTTGCCGCCGCACACAACCCCGGGGGCGCGCTGAAACAGCGTTTCGCTTCCCCCTGTCCGCGGCCCTGAATTCAAGCCTTCGCCTTGCCCTGGCTCGCTACCGCTTGCATGGCTTTTTCGACCTCGGCCGGATCGCCCAGATAGTAGTGGCGGATAGGCTTGAGGACGTCGTCCAGCTCGTAGACCAGCGGCACGCCGGTAGGGATATTGAGGCCGACGATGTCCTGATCGCTTACCTTGTCGAGGTACTTGACCAGCGCCCGCAGCGAGTTGCCGTGCGCGGCGATGAGGACGCGCTTGCCGGCGCGGAGGTCCGGGGCGATGGCCTGGTTCCAGTAGGGCAGCACGCGCGCCACCGTGTCCTTGAGGCATTCGGTCAACGGCACCTGGTTCGACGCGAGCCCGCGGTAGCGCGGGTCGCCGCCAGGGCAGCGCGCATCGTCCGGGGCGAGCGCGGGCGGAGGGACATCGTAGCTGCGCCTCCAGGCGAGCACCTGCTGTTCGCCGAACTTGGCCGCCGTTTCGGCTTTGTTCAGGCCCTGCAGCGCGCCGTAGTGGCGCTCGTTCAGGCGCCAGGAATGCAGCACCGGTATCCACATCAGATCAAGCTGCTCGAGCGCGAGCCACAGGGTCTTGATGGCGCGCTTGAGCACCGAGGTGTGAGCCAGGTCGAACACAAAACCCGCATCTCGCATGAGTTCGCCGGCCTGTTTCGCCTCTTCGACGCCTTTTTCGGTCAGATCCACGTCGGTCCAGCCGGTGAAGCGGTTTTCCTTGTTCCAGACGGACTCGCCGTGCCTGAGCAGAATGACTTTTTTCATTGAGATCCTTTTTTACCGTACGATAAGCTCGCGAATATTTTATAATATTCCTTTGTTCGAAACCGTGAACGGGCTGCCTTCGGGCGAGATATTTTCGATCTGATCGATAACCATAAGCCCATTCGGCAGGCTTTGCGCACACTCTAGCCGATCGATCTGATTGGCGAAATTCTCTGCGCTAATCCGGCCAAACATTAGGAGCAGGCGTGAAATTCGTATTGGACAATATTTTTCTCATCGCGGTCGCGTTCGTCAGCGGCGCGATGCTGGTCTGGCCGCTGGTGCGGCGCGGCGCAGGCGGTCCCTCGGTCAATACGCTGGAGGCGACGCAGATGATCAACCGGCAGGATGCCCTGGTGCTGGACGTGCGCGAGCAGGCGGAATTCGCGCAGTCGCATATCCTCAACGCGCGCGGGCTGCCTTTGTCGCAGATCGAGGCGCGCTTCGGCGATATCGAGAGATTCAAGGACAAGCCGGTAATCGTGTACTGTGCCAGCGGCAATCGCTCCAGCGCGGCCGCGGCAGCGCTGCGCAAGCATGGTTTTTCCAACGTGTTCAATCTGAGCGGCGGCTTTGTGGCCTGGCAACAGGCGGGCCTGCCAGTGCAGAAATAGGCGCGCTTATGCCCAAGATCAGCATGTACAGCACCGGCATCTGCGCCTACTGCCAGCGCGCCGAGATGCTGCTCAAGTCCCGGGGCGTCACCGAGATCGAGAAAATCCGCGTCGACCTCGAACCCGCGCGGCGCACCGAGATGATGGATAGGACCGGCCGGCGCACCGTGCCGCAGATCTACATTGGCGAGATTCACGTTGGCGGATTCGACGATCTGGCGGCCCTCGATCGTGCCGGCAAGCTCGAGCCTTTGCTGCGTGGCCGGATCTGACCACTGGTAGCCCCTCCCCTCAACCAATGGAACCCAAATGAACGAACCGCAGCAGCAGCCGATATTCGGCATCGAGAAGATTTACGTCAAGGACCTGTCGCTGGAGATTCCGCATGCCCCGGACGTATTCCTGGCCGGCGAGCAGCCGCAAGTGGACGTGCAGCTGCATAACGAAGGCACGGCCGTCGGCGAGGGCCTGTACCAGGTGGTGCTGACGGTCACGGTGACCGCCAAGGCGGGCGAGAAGACCATGTTTCTGGTGGAGGTGGCGCAAGCCGGCATTTTCCAGATCCGCAACGTGCCGGAATCCGATCTCGAACCTCTGCTTGCGACCGCCTGCCCGACCATACTCTTCCCCTATGCGCGCGAGACGGTCTCCGACGTCGTCGGCCGCGCGGGATTTCCCCCCGTGTATCTGGCGCCGGTGAATTTCGACGCGATTTACCAGCAACGCCTGCAACAGGCCCAGGAACAACAGGCTGGGCCCAAGATTGAGATCGCCCACTAAGCGGGTTTTGAAAAAGGGGCATGCCTCTTTTATATCCCTCATGCCGAAGGCTGTTGAAAGCAGAAATATGCTTCGCTCATACAAAAAACCCCCTCCAAGATACGTTTTTCCAACAGCCTGTTCTGTTAACAGGATGCGTCGCCTCTTTTTTCTGCTTCTGCTGATTGCGGCCCCGGGCGCGTTGGCGCGGGAGTTCCGCTCCATCGGCGAGAATGCCACGCCGATGTACGATGCGCCCTCGGTCAAGGCGAACAAGTTGTTCGTCGCGAGCAGGTTCTACCCGGTGGAAGTGATAGTCCAGGTCGACAACTGGACCAAGGTGCGCGACGCCGCGGGCGACCTCTCCTGGGTGGAGAAAAAAACCCTGTCGGACACGCGCACGGCAGTGGTCACCGCGGCGCTGGCCGATGTGCGCCAGCGGGCTGAAGACGGCGCGCCGCTAGTGTTCCAGGCGCGCCGGGGGGTGGCGCTGGAAATTGTCGAACTTGGCGCGGATCCCTGGGTCAAGGTGCGCCACCGCGACGGCCAGACCGGGTTCGTGCGCGCGAACCAGGTATGGGGACTGTAACGGCCCGCCGCGTGAATCCGCGCTAAGCAATCATGAAGATTACCGTACTCGGTGCAGGCGCCTGGGGCACGGCAATCGCCGTAAGCCTCAGTACGAGGCATGAGGTAGTCCTATGGGGGCGCGACCTTGAGCAATGCCGTGCCATCGCCGCCGGCCGCCGCAACCAGCGCTACCTCCCCGAAATCGCCTTGCCGCCGCAGCTTACGATCGAGGCCGAATTTGCCGCCGCCACCGCCGCCGCGGAACTCGTGTTGGTGGCGACCCCGACCGCGGCGCTGCGCGACATGCTGGCCAGGCTCGCGCCTCTGGGACGGCCGGTGATATGGCTGTGCAAGGGCTTCGAACCGCAACGCGCCGGGTTGCCGCATCAGATCGCTGCAGAAGTGCTGCCCAGCGGCAACGCTTGTGGCGTGCTGTCGGGACCCAGTTTCGCGCTCGAAGTCGCGCGCGGATTGCCGACCGCGCTCACGCTCGCTTCTGCCGACGCCGGGTTTAGCCAAGCCACGGCCCGCGCCCTGCACGGCCCGCGCCTGCGCGTCTATTTCAGCACCGATATCGCCGGGGTGGAGATCGGCGGCGCGGTAAAGAACGTCATGGCCATCGCCACGGGCATCGCCGACGGCCTGGGCCTGGGCGCGAACGCGCGCGCGGCCCTGATCACCCGCGGACTGGCCGAAATAACCCGCCTGGGGGCTAAGCTGGGCGGCCGTCCCGAGACTTTCACCGGACTTACCGGCGTTGGCGACCTGATCCTCACCTGTACCGGCGAACTGTCGCGCAACCGCCGCGTCGGCCTCGGCCTGGCGCAGGGCAAGAAACTGGACGACATCCTGCGCGAGCTGGGGCATGTAGCCGAGGGCGTCCATACCGCCGCCGCAGTCGAAAAGCACGCCCGGCAACTCGGTGTCGAGATGCCGATCACCCGGGCGGTGTGCGCAGTCCTTTTCGGCGGGGTTTCGCCGCGCGAGGCAGTGGAACAGTTGCTCGCCAGGGATCCCAAAGGCGAGAGTTGAGAAGACGCGGAAGGAGCGGCTTTGACGCAAGCGTCTTGCGGCGGGCAACCGCTTGCGACTCCGAGGCCGGGGTCTAGACCCCCCCGGCAAAGCCCTGCTGCCGCCACGCTTCGTACACCGCCACGGCGACCGCGTTGGAAAGATTGAGGCTGCGGTTGCCGGGCCGGAGCGGCAGGCGCAGGCGCTGTTCCGGCGGCAGGCTTTCGAGTATCTCGCGCGGCAGACCGCGGGTCTCCGGCCCGAACAGGAGCACGTCGCCCTCGCGGTATTCGGGCTCTGTATGACGGTGCAGCGCATGCGTGGAAAAGGCGAACATGCGCCCGCCTTGCAGATGTTGGCGGCAGGCCGGCCAATCCTTGTGCACCACCAGGCCGGCATACTCATGGTAGTCGAGCCCGGCGCGTTTCAATTCGCGGTCCTCCAACCTGAAGCCCAGCGGCTCGACCAGGTGCAAAGTCGCGCCGGTGTTGGCGGCGAGGCGGATGATGTTGCCGGTATTGGGCGGAATCTCCGGCTGGTAGAGGACGATGTTAAACACCGCGCGGTGTCCGTGCGACTACCCAATTCTCCACCCGTGCGGCGCCGCTGCGCTTGAGCGTCCGGGCGAACTCGTCCAACGTCGCGCCGGTGGTCATGACGTCGTCCACCACGGCGACGCTCAGCCCGGACAGGTCCTGCTCACAGGCGAAGGCCTGACGCATGTTCGCCACACGCGCCCGCCACGGCAGATCTGTCTGCGGCGCGGTGTTGCGCACCCGCCGGCCGAGTTGTGCATCCATGGCGATGCCGGTCAAGCGCGACAAGGCTTTGGCGATCTCGGCCGCTTGGTTGAAGCCGCGCTCGGCCAGGCGCGCCGGATGCAGGGGCAAGGGCACGATCAGATCGACACTGGCCGCTTCTCCGATGCGCTGGTGCAGTTTGTGCGCGAACAGCCCGGCCAGCGCCAGCTGTCCGCCATACTTGAGGGCCTGTATCAGAGCGTCCACCGGGTAGGCGTAGACGAACGCGGCGCAACTGGCGTCGTAATGCGGCGGATTGGCAATGCAGGCGCCGCACTCGACATCGCTCGATGCGGCCAGGGCGCAACGGGGGCAGGCCGAGGCGGTTGATGGAAGTTCGCGCTCGCAAGCCGGGCATAACAGCCGGTCGCCGCTCGCTGCCTGGCACAGAAGGCAGTCCTGGGCCAACAGGGCCTGCCTGATCTTGGTGCCGATGTGCAGAAACGGACGCAGCAAAATTGACAAGTGGAAATGCTTCCCTGAAGATGCACTGGTCGCCCAGGCCAGAAGAGAGTAACCACGAATCCGATGGTGGTCAAATTCACGCCGCCGGCGCTGGGCGCGCCTGCAATCGACCGCCGCGCGGCGCGCCGCGCCTCGTCCCGCGCGGCCGCCACTTATGCCGAGGCTGCCGTGCTCGCACGCGAGGTGGAGGCGCGCATGCTGGAGCGGTTGCAGTACATCTTGCTCGAGCCTGGACGCATTCTCGATGCGGGTTGCGGCGAAGGCCATGGCGCCGTGCGCCTGGCCGGGCGCTATCCGGGCGCGCAAGTCCTGGGACTGGATTTCGCGCTGCCGCTGCTGCAGGCCGCGCGCAGCCACGACCCCTGGCTGCGGCGCGTCCTCAAGCGCGCGCGCGTCGATTACCTGTGCGCCGATTTCGCCTCGGTGCCCTTGCCTGCGGCGAGCGTGGATCTGGCCTGGTCCAACCTCGCCCTGCATTGCGCTGGCGATCCGCAGCCGGCGCTGACAGAGTTGCGCCGGGTGCTCAAGGTGGGGGGGCTTCTGCTGTTCAGCTGCTACGGGCCGGACACCTTGAAAGAGTTGAAAAGCGCATTCGCCGCGCACGATGGAACGCCGCACGTGCACGGCTTCATCGACATGCACGACCTGGGCGATATGCTCTCGACATGCGGCTACTCCGCACCGGTGATGGACATGGAAGTCATCACCCTGACCTATGCCGACGTCGACGCGCTGCTCGCCGACCTGCGCGCGACGGGCCAGCAAAATACGCTCGCCGGACGCAGGCGCGGCCTTACCGGCAAGGGAGTGCTCGGCGCCATGCGCGCGGCGTACGAGAACCTGCGCCGCGACGGCAGACTACCGGCGAGCTTCGAGATCGTCTACGGTCACGCCTGGAAGCCGCCGCAGCGCCTGACCGAAAACGGGCGTGCCATCGTCACGATGCAACCGCGGCGCGCGAAAGGCGTTTAATTTGATTTTTTGATTTCTCGATCGCTTGCGGCAATCCCCGAAAAACTTGAGTAAGCCCCTTGCCTATGCTAGCGTAGCGGATTTTTTTGGCCGTGCGCCCGCCCTTGCATGTCGCCGTAGCGGTAGTGTTCTGAAGGTGCGGCTCGCGTCGCGCGGGCGGGGACAGGGGACAAGCGTGAATTTGGCGGAGCTCGCGTTATTGTCTGCACAACTCGGATACTACGATTTCCGCTACCGGGTTTTTGAAGCGACGAGGAAATGATGAATCACAAGCTGGGACGACTGACTGGCGGCCTGCTGCTGGCGCTCTACGCGGGGCTCGCATCCGCCGCCCACCAACTCATTTTTCAGGCGCCTGTGACGCGCATCGCCGGCGAGATCTACGATCTGCACCTGCTGATGATGTACGTCATCCTGGCGATTTTTTGTATCGTGTTCGGGGTGATGTTCTACTCCATCTATGCCCACCGCAAGTCGGCCGGCCACAAGGCCGAGCAGTTCCACCAGAACGCCAGCGTGGAAATTATCTGGACCGTCATCCCCTTCGTCATCCTCATCGGCCTGGCCTGGCCCGCAACCAAGACCTTGATCGAATTCAAGGACAGCGCCAGCCCCGACATTAATTATGGCGAGATCATTCCCGCGCGTCCGCTCAGCGATCCGCCTTTGCGCCACCTGGACCAGCGCGCGTTCAGACTGTCCGACCTCAGGGGCAAGTGGATTCTGCTGCAACTGGATCAGGCCGATTGTGCCGCGGCCTGCCAGGCCAAACTGTACGACATGCGTCAGGTGCGCCTGGCTCAGGGGCGCGAGATGGAGCGGGTCGAGCGCGTGTGGCTGATCCTGGATGAGGCGCCGCTGGAAACGCTGCTGATGCGCGAATACGACGGCACGCGCATGCTGCGCGCGGCGGGCAGCCCGCTGATCGCGGAGTTTCCGCCGCCGGGCGGCGTGCGCGACCATATCTACGTAATTGACCCGTTAGGCAACCTGATGCTGCGATTTCCCAAGAATGCCGATCCGCGCAAGATGCACAAAGACCTGGCGCAGCTGCTTCGGGCTTCGCGCATCGGCTAGAGGCTGTCGCCCATACTCATCGTGATAGACTATTCCGTTCTTTTTCTGCGCTAACTCCATGGCCTTGCCGCTTACCTTGCATGACACCGCGCAGCACATGCGGCAGTTCTATGCCCTGACCAAACCGCGCGTGACCATGCTGGCGATATTCTGCGCTGTGATCGGCATGTTCCTCGCGACTCCGGGCATGGTGCCGTGGCGCGTGCTGTTCGCCGGAACGGCCGGCATCGCGCTGCTGGCGGGCGCGGCCTTCGCCATCAACTGCCTGATCGAGCAAGAGATCGACGCCAAGATGGCGCGCACCCGGACGCGTCCGTTGCCGCGCGGGGAGCTGACTTCCTTGCAGACCGTCATCTTCGCCGGCGTGATCGGCGGCATCGGCATGTTCCTGCTCTACCGTTACGTCAATGCGCTCACCATGTGGCTTACGTTCGGCACCTTCGTCGGCTACGCCGTCATCTACACCGTCGTGTTGAAGCCGGCCACGCCGCAGAACATCGTCATCGGCGGGCTCTCCGGGGCGATGCCGCCGCTGCTGGGCTGGACTGCCGTGACGGGGGAAGTGGCGCCCGAGGCGCTGCTGCTGGTGCTGATTATCTACGCCTGGACGCCGCCGCATTTCTGGGCGCTGGCGCTGTACCGCACCGAGGACTTCACCCGCGCCGGCTTGCCCATGCTGCCGGTCACCCACGGCCAGAAATTCACGCGGCTGCACGTGTTGCTGTACACCTTGATCCTGGTCGCGAGCACGTTCATGCCGTTCGTCTACGGCATGAGCGGCTGGATCTATTTGTCTGCCGCATTGGTGCTGGACAGCCTGTTCCTGTACTACGCGGTGAGAATCTATACCGCCTACAGCGATCGTCTGGCGCAACAGATGTTCCGTTTTTCTGTCGTCTATCTGGCCATGCTGTTCACGGCGCTGCTGCTGGACCATTACGTCTAAATCATTCGATCGGCGTGCTCCAAATACTCCTGACCATGCGCATGGCGATGTGGTCCCGGCGGCCGGTGGCTTGCGGCATGCACTTGACTTCTGTCTTTCCCTATGTTCAACTTAAGATGAACATAGGACAAAAAGCCATGAACATCACAATCAATGCCAAACAACTTCGCGCGTCGCTCCCGAAACTGGTCGAGTCGGTGAGACGGGGTGCGCGATACACCGTGCTTTACCGCAGCCGCCGCGCGTTTCAGATAGTACCGGTTGACGAAGCGGATGCGCCGCGCGGCACCCTGCAAGCCGATCCGCTGTATCGCGCCAAGGCGGTGGGCAAGTCGGTCGATGGACGAACTGCCGCCGAGCACGATGCCAGCCTATACGGCGGATGAAGCAGCTTTTCGTTGACACTGCGGGCTGGATGGCCTGCGCCGACGCCGGGGATCCGTCGTACGGGCCGGCGTGCGAGGCGCGCGATACGGTGCTGGAGCAGGGCGCGTTGCTGGTAACGACGGATTACGTCATGGACGAAACGCTGACGCTCATCCGGATGCGTCTGGGCTTGCCGGCCGCAAAAGCATGGTGGGAGCAGGTCGAAGGCAGTTCGCGGGTACGGTGGGAATGGGTCGGGATGGAGCGCGCGGAGAAGGCGCGAAAGGCGTTCTTTCGCTTCCGTGATAAGAATTACTCCTTCACCGACTGCACGAGCTTCGTGGTGATGCAGGAATTGCGCCTCAAAGTAGCGCTGACCACCGACCGCCATTTCGGCCAGATGGGGTTCCAGCTTTTGCCCCGTTGAGGGGGCGATAGGAGGATCAATCCGCCGGGCACCCCTAAGTTAATTCGCCCTCCTTTCGATTGCTAGTCATGGAGCGTGGACAGCACCTTTCAGCCAACCTGCTCTTGGACGCGGCCGCAGTTCCGCAATGGCCGCCGGGCGACGCTATGACGTATAAATTTAGAACCTTGCACTTCCTGGGCGCTGCGTTCCTCATGCTCTCGTTGATCGGCTGCGCCCCGTCTGAGCCCGGGTTCAAGAACACCGATCTTACCGGCGCCGACTGCTGCAGGGATTTCCGCCTGACCGACCATCATGGCAAGGCCCGCACGCTGGCGGACTTTCGTGGCAAGGTGGTGGTGATGTTCTTCGGCTATACCCAATGCCCCGACGTTTGCCCCACCACCATGTTGGAGATGAAGGCGGTGCTGCAGCAGCTCGGGGCGGACGCGCAGCGCGTGCAGGTCCTGTTCGTCACCGTCGATCCGGAGCGCGACACGCGCGAGTTGCTCTCCGGTTATGTCCCCGCCTTCGACCCGGGTTTCCTCGGCTTATACGGCGACATGGAGACAACGGCGAAAACGGCCAAGGAATTCCGCGTGTTCTATCAGAAGCAACCCGGCACTACACCCAGCACCTACACGGTGGACCACACCGCCGGAAGCTATGTATTTGACCCCCAGGGGCGAGTGCGGCTGTTCGTGCGCCACGGCGACGGCGGCGCGAATCTGGTCGCCGATCTGCGCATTTTGCTCAAACAGGGATAAATGGCGTTACGGGTTGCAGCTGCGGTCAACACTTACGCCGTTGCCAGCAGGCCTTTCATTTTCTGCATTGCCTTGGCCTCGACCTGGCGAATGCGCTCGGCGGAAACCTTGAACTCGGCCGCGAGGTCATGCAGCGTCGCCGGGTTTTTTTCGCGCAGCCAGCGCGCCTCGATGATGCGGCGGCTGCGTTCGTCCAGGGTTGCCAGGGCTCCTCGCAGGCCATGCGCGCTGACGCGCTCGTTTTCCTCCGATTCAAGCAGGAGCGAGGGCTCGTTGTCCGGATCGGACAGGTAGGCGATCGGGGCGTAGCTATCCTCGTCGTCGTCGTTGGCTTCCAGGGCCACGTCCTGGCCCGAGAGCCGCATTTCCATTTCCCGGACCTCCTCCGGCTTGACGCGCAGTTGCCGCGCCATGTCCTCGACCGCCTCTTGCGACAGCGGCCCGAGGCCTTTTTTCATCGAGCGCAGATTGAAGAACAGCTTTCTCTGCGCTTTGGTAGTGGCGATTTTCACCAGGCGCCAGTTCTTCAGGATGAATTCGTGCATTTCGGCCTTGATCCAGTGGATGGCAAAAGACACCAGGCGCACGTTGCGCTCGGGATCGAAGCGTTTCACCGCCTTCATCAGGCCGATGTTGCCCTCCTGGATCAGATCGGCGTGCGGCAGGCCGTAGCCAAGGTAGCCGCGGGCGATCGCGACCACCACGCGCAGATGCGATACCACCAAAGCACGCGCGGCGTCGATGTCGTTTTCGTCGCGCAGCTTGCGCGCAAGGCGCGATTCTTCCTCTGCCGTCAGCAGGGGAACGCGGTTCACCGTAGCGATATAGGTTTCCAGGCTTCCAACCAGGGAAGGCACGGGTAACGCCAATACTTGGTTCATCTCTTAGTAGCTCCTTAACGAAGCGTTCCGCCGCGCGCCTGCGAAGCGCGCCCGCTGCAACGCAACATCTACCCAACTAAGTTTAGCACTCTTGTAGGTAGAGTGCCAATCGCCCGAGAAGTTCCAACGAATCCAGCCTGGAAATCTGCGAGGGCCTTCCCTGGAGCTTTTACCTAGGCTCTATATTGGCTAAGTGTCTGCTCACTGACATATAGGCGCCGAACCAGCCGAGCACGGCGGTAAACGCGAGCAGCGCAAGGCAGTCGGGAAAACCGAAGAAGCCCAGCCGGAAGTCCGAACCGTAAAGCTGCGCCAACTCGAGGATGCTTCGGTTGAGAATGAGCATGCACAGGTAGACGATCGCCAGCGCGGCCAGGGCACCGAGCGCGCCTTGTATCAGACCCAGGTAGAAAAAGGGGCGGCGGATGAAGGCGTCGGTCGCGCCGATCAACTTGCTCACTTCAATCTCGTCTTTTTGGGTGAGGATCTGCAGCCGTATGGTATTGAAAGTCACAGCCACCAGGCCGAAGGCCAACAGGATGGCCAGGACCAACACCGCCGTGCGGCCCAGCGCGAGCAGGCTTTCCAGCCTTTTCACCCAGGTCGAATCAAGCTGTACATGGGCGATTTTGGGCAGGGCCTTCAGTTCGGGTTCCAGCCTCTCGAGCTCGGCCGAGCTGCCTCCGGTTTCGAGCACGAAGGCGTCGGGCAGGGGATTGGATTGCAGCGCGGCGATGACATCGGCCATGTTCTCGGAGCGCTTCAGACCCTCCAGCGCCTGCTCGCGCGAAATGAAACGCACCGCGCGTACGCCGGGTACCTGCTTCAACCGCGTCTCCAGCGCGGCGATATCGGCCTTGCCCGCCTCGGGTGCGAGAAACAGGCTGACTTGCGGATTGCCCGTGACCTGGCGCGTGACGCTGCCCAGGTTTTGCAGCAGCATGTATCCGCCGAGGGGCAGCGCCAGGGCGACGCCGATCACCATCACGTTGAGCAGCGTGGCAATCGGATTGCCAGCCAGTCGCGCGAGCGTCAGGCCGAAGGTCTGCCAGTGCTGGCGTAGCCAGACGCTCACGGCTCCAGCCTGCCTTGCTCGAGCGTCAGCACGCGCGGATTGAGGTGTTGTACCAGGGCTTCATCGTGGGTCGCGATCAGCACCGTCACGCCGACCTGGTTGAAGGAGCGGAACATCTCCATGACCTCGGCGGCGGAGGCGGAGTCGAGGCTGGCGGTGGGTTCGTCGGCGAGCAGGATGCTGGGCCGGTTGACCACGGCGCGGGCAATGCACAGGCGCTGCTGTTCCCCGCCTGAGAGCGTGATCGGGTTGGCTTTTTCCCGCGCCAGCAGGCCCACCTTGTCCAGCGCGGCGCGCGCGCGGCGCGCGGCGTCCTTGTGCGCGTGGCCGGTGAAGGCGAGCGGCAGCATGACGTTGTCGAACACGCTCCGGTCATAGAGCAGCTTCTGGTCCTGAAAAATGAGCCCCAGGTTGCGTCGCAGATACGGAATCGCGGGGCGGCGCATGCTGCCTATGTTCTGGCCGTTCACTAGCACGGTGCCGCTGGTCGGACGCTCGATCGCGGGGATCAGCTTGAGCAGCGTGCTCTTGCCCGCGCCCGAGCGGCCGGTAATGAACACCAGTTCGCCCGTTTCGATACTGAAAGAGAGCTCGGCGAGCGCCTCGTGACCGCCGCGATAACTCTTGCGCACCTGGCTGAAACTGATCATCGGCGAACGGGGAGCGAGGACAAGCTCACTCCGAATCGAGCAGGGCCGCCGCGAAGTCCTGCGCCAGGAACGGGCGCAGGTCGTCTATGCCCTCTCCGATGCCGATGAAGCGTATGGGCACCGGGCGCTCTCTCGCGATGGCGGCGATCACCCCGCCCTTGGCTGTGCCGTCCAGCTTGGTCAGGATGAGCCCGGTCAGTCCCAGCGCATCGTCGAAGGCCTTCACCT
>Ga0080064_1001943_pt1 | contig 38201 bp, 28 predicted proteins | sample Subgrocontami54m_FD_69260 | JGI IMG/M metagenome (GOLD analysis project Ga0080064, IMG submission 69260) | Subsurface groundwater microbial communities from S. Glens Falls, New York, USA - GMW46 contaminated, 5.4 m (SPADES assembly) (version 2) ...
CCCCGCCGCCCGCGCCCCCGAGAGCGCCTCCCCACCCCGCCGCCGCCGCACGCGGGTGCAGCCCCCCGTCGAGACCGGGCTGTTGGTGCCGACCGCCGGGCCGCCCCGATCCGAAACGGCGACCGGCGCCAGCGCATAGCCGACCGACGGGTCGCTGAGCGCCTCGGCATAGACCACGCCACCGACTGACCCGTCGGCGAGGATCAGCGGGCCGCCACTGTCGCCGCGCTCGATCTCGGCCCGCAGCTCGACGATCCGTCGGGTCACCCGGCCGGTGCCGTAGAGGTCGCGGCCCTCCGCGAAGTAGCTGTCCGAAACCGCGGCCGGAATGACTCGCAGGGGCGCTCCGCCGGGATGGCCGAGAGCAGCGCCCACCGCGCCACGGGACGGATCCTTGGTCGCGAACGCGAGCGGTGGTGCCTTGACTCCCGGGGCGTGAAGGACGGCGACATCGAGCTTGGGATCGAACAGGACCACGTCGGCATCCAGCGCGTTGTGACCGTCGAAGGCCACCAGGACCGCCGTCGATCCGGCCACAACGTGGGCGTTGGTCACCAGGTAGCCGCCTCGCCCGACGATGAACCCGGTCCCGGTCGAGACGCGACCGCAGGCCGTGGCCCGGACGACCATCGTGCTGGCCGCGGCGACCCGGGCGATCAGCTCGGCCTGGCTGGCGGTCGGTCGATCGACCGGTGCGGCCGGGAACGGCTCGAGTCCGATGAACACCTCGGGCAGGCCGGTCGCGTCGAGCAGGGTCGCCAGCTGGTCGACGTAGCTGGTCGGTGGCGGGAGCACGGCGGTGATCGTTCGGATCACCAGCGAGCGCTGCGCCTGGGCCGCCATCTGGGGGACCGGTCCGGCCGCCAGCAGCCCGCCGACCAGCCACACCACCAGGACGCCCTGGGCGAGTCCCGCCAGCGCTCCCGCGATCCGGTCGAGGCCGCCAAGCACGCCATCGCCAAGCCGTCGCCCGATCGAGGCACCGATGCTCGAACCGATCGCCTCGCCAAGGCCGATCGCGATCAGCAAGGCCACCAGCACCCCGACCGCACGGATGGCCGGCTCGAGACTGTCGAGGAAGCCATGAGCGAATGGCAGGCCCAGGATCACCAGCAGCCCGCCCGCCGCCGCCCCGACCAACCCGAGGAGCTGCGGAAAGAACCCGGACCGCCAACCCGCGATCAGCCCGAAAAAGAGGAGGACGACGATCCCGACGTCGATGAGGTTCACCCGGGAAGTATCGGCGAGGTGGCCCAACGCCGCGTCTTGGCGCCGAATGAGGTCAGCCGACAACGACCTGGACGGGCGGGGCGTCGCCGTTTGCGGTGATGGTGTACGAGCCCGCTGGGAGCACGCCGAGGTCGACGATCGTGGCCTTGAGCATCGCGATCTCGATGCAGGCGACGTCGCGCCGGTCGGCGCCCTCGCGGATCGTCAGACGGATCTGCGAGCCATTCCGGACGACGGCGACCGAGTCCAGCACGCTGCACGGTTCGACGCCGCTCCACCAGGTCAGCCTGGCGATGACGTGGCCGCCATCGACCGAGGCTCCGACGCGGATCGCGCCGACATCGTGGACATCGAGTCGACCCGGCTTCGGGACGACGATCGTGGGGTGCTCGTCGGGTGGGACGAGGCCGTCCCCCGGGCGGCCGCTCGACCCGGGGTCCGTCGCCGGTGGCTTGGCCGGCGATCCGATGCCCGTCCCCGGATCGCTTCCGGAAGAACCGCCGCCGGTCGGCGGCACCTCCGCCGCTGGGGGGTTGGAGGCGGATGGCGGCGCGGTTCCCGCCCCGGTGCAGGCGGTCAGGACGATGGCGCTCAGCCCGATGAGGAGCAGGGATCGGAGATCTTTCATGGCCGCGAGACGGCCATCGGCGCTGCCCGGTTCCCGGTCAGTCGATGGGCTCCGGGCGGTACGGCGCGTGGCGATCGATGTTCCCGACGAACTCCGGCACGTTGGCGTGGCCGAGGATCTGACGGACGGCGGTCGCCTCGCCGGTGTGGACCCAGTAGTGATAGGTGATCCGGAGGAGCTGGCTGCCGGCGGTCGGCGGACCGGTCCGTCCGTCGTGGGGCAGCGGTCGCCCGAGCGACGCGACGGTCAGCGTCTCGAGGAACGGAGCTGCCGCCATCGTGATCTCGTCCCAGGCAGCCCACATCTCGGCCAGCGACGGCGTGCTCGCGGGACGTCCATTGCCGACCAGCCGATCGATGTCCGGCCGGGGCGCGTTGCCCTGTCCGCGGCGGAACCAGACGAGTTGCTCGTGCCAGGCCATGTGGCCGACCATCCAGCCGATCGAGTTCATCGGCAACAACCGCCGCCCGCCATCCTCCTCGGAGACGCCAGCAAGGCCTCGCCGGAACTCGCTCCGGGCGAACCCGAGCTGGTCGACCAGGGGATGGGTCATCGCCCCACGCTGGCCTGGGTGTCTACCCTCGCCGGGTGGACCGCCTCGTAGGCCGCGATCGGCGCTTCGCGGGCGATCAGCCAGCCCATCTCGTCGGTCCCGGCCAGGAGCATCTGGCGCGCGAACGGGTCGACATCGAAGGGCAGGTCCTCGTCGCCCGGGAGGTGCACGACCTGGGCCTCGAGGTCGACCGTGAAGGTCGCCCGCGGCTGGGCCTCGATCAGGGCGAACAGCTGGCGGTGGCGCTCGTCATCGACCACGATCGGGAGCAGCCCGTTCTTGAGCGCGTTGCTCCGGAAGATGTCCGCAAAGCCGGTCGAGATCACGGCCCGGATCCCCCACGCGACCAGTGCCCAGAGCGCGTGCTCGCGGGACGAACCGGTCCCGAAGTTGTCGCCGACCAGGAGAATCTGGCGATCGGCCATTGCCAGCCGATCCATCACGAAGAGGGGCTCTTTGAGGCCGCCATCCGGGTCGTAGCGCCAGTCGTGGAACAGCGCGTCCCGGAGGCCGTCCTTCGCGGTCACCTTGAGATAGCGGGCCGGTACGATCTGATCCGTGTCGATGTTCTCGGCCGGCAACGGGATGACCGCGCTGGTAAAGGTCGCGAAGGGCTCGGCCATCTCAGCGTCCGCCAAGGCCGACCGAGGCGTCGATCCCGGGCAGCGTCCGAGGATCCGTGACCACCCCGGTGAGAGCGGCCGCGGCGGCGGTCAGCGGCGAGGCCAGGAACGAACGCCCGCCCTTGCCCTGCCGACCCTCGAAGTTCCGGTTCGACGTCGATACTGCGTACTGGCCCGGATCGAGCTGGTCGCCGTTCATCGCGATGCACATCGAGCAGCCGGCCTCGCGCCACTCGGCACCGGCGGCCCGGAAGACGTCGGCCAGGCCCTCGTTCTCGGCCTCCTTCTTCACCTCCTGGCTGCCCGGCACGACCATCACCCGGACTCCAGGGGCGACCCGTCGGCCGCGCAGGACTGAGGCGGCGAGGCGCAGATCGCTGATCCGGCCATTGGTGCAGCTGCCGATGAACACGACATCGACCGGTCGTCCGAGGATCGGCTCACCGGGCGTCAGGGCCATGTACTCGAGGGCACGTTCGAGGGCCCGGCGCTGGCTTGGGTCGGCCTGGTCGTCGGGGGAGGGGACTCGGCCGGTGATCGGGATGCCCATCCCGGGGTTCGTGCCGTAGGTGACCATGGGCTCGAGGGTCGAGGCGTCGATCGTGATCGTCTTGTCGTAGGCCGCGCCGGCGTCGCTGGGCAGCGTCCGCCAGCGGGCGACCGCCGCGTCCCAGGCGGCTCCCTGCGGAGCGAACGGTCGCCCTTCGATGTAGGCAAACGTCGTCTCGTCCGGGGCGATCAGGCCGGCCCGGGCGCCGCCCTCGATGCTCATGTTGCAGACCGTCATCCGCTGCTCCATCGTCAGCGCGCGGATTGCCTCACCGGTGTACTCGAAAACGTGGCCGGTGCCGCCGCCCACCCCGATCCGGGCGATCAGGGCGAGGATGACGTCCTTGGCCCCGACGCCGGCAGAAAGGCGCCCGTCGACCCGGACCTCGTACGTCTTTGGACGGCGCTGGAGGAGGCACTGGGTAGCCAGGACCATCTCGACCTCGCTGGTCCCGATCCCAAAGGCGAGCGCCCCGAATGCGCCGTGGGTGGCGGTGTGCGAGTCGCCGCACACGATGGTCATTCCGGGCTGGGTCAGGCCCATCTCCGGGCCGATGATGTGGACGATCCCCTGGTTGGGTGAGCCGAGCCCGTGGAGCGGGATCCCGAACTCCTGGCAGTTGTCGGTCAGCTGCTGGACCTGGGCGGCGGCCATGGCATCGGCGATTGGCAGGCTCCGGTCGTGGGTCGGGATCGAGTGGTCCGCGGTGGCCACGGTCTGACCCGGTCGGCGAACCCGAAGGCCGCGGGCCCGGAGCCCGCTGAAGGCCTGCGGGCTGGTCACCTCGTGGACGAGGTGGAGATCGATCCCGAGGACCGTCGGAGCACCGGGCTCATCGACCACGACGTGGTCGTCCCAGATCTTCTCGACCAGCGTTCGGGATCGTTCGGCGGACATGGCCGGAGGGTACCAGAGGCGAACGAAGGGGCGGCTCGGGCGGGTCGTTCGACCGGCCGCGGTCAGCCGGATCCGGTTCATCGAACGGCCCATCGCCGCCCGGATCGGCTCCGGTCCTCCCCTATCTGTACCGCGCCGGCACGGTACTTAGGGGTACCCGCCGTCCGACGATCGGGAGAGGACAATCCGTCAGTGGGGAACGCACAGCCACCGTCCGATGCGGTCATCGGGAGCATCCGGGCGCGCCTGTCGAGTCAGGCCGCCGTGCTTCGGGTTTGGCTGCTCAATGTCGGACTGGCCACCGCCGCGGTCATCGGCTATGCCTTGTTCGTCCGAGACCTGCCCGCGCTGACGACGCCGGTCAAGATCCCATGGCCCGTGATCGCCGTCGCGTTCTTCGTGGCCGAGGCCAAGGTCATCGACGTCCACTTCCGACGCGAGAGTCATTCCTTCTCGCTGAGCGAGCTCCCGTCGGTCATCGGCTTCTTCTTCATGCCGCCGACCGACTACCTGCTCGGGCTCCTGGTCGGCTCCGGGGCGGCGTTGATCCTGCACTCACGACAATCGCCCCTCAAGGTCATGTTCAACCTGTCCAACTACGCGTTCATCGCGATCGTCGCCTTGACCGTCTTCCGCGGGATCGGCGAGTTCGTCGGTCCGCCGGCACCGATCGACTGGCTGGCGGCGATGATCGCAACCTTCCTTGGCGCGGTCATCGGGGCCCTGACGATCGCCACGGTGATCGTCCTGTCGGGCGGCGCTCCGCAGTTCCAGAAGCTGCCCGAGATGGTCGAGTTCGGGGGGCTGGTCGCGTTGGCCAACACCAGCCTGGCCCTCCTGGCGGTGACGATCCTGTGGATCGAGCCGGTCGCGCTCGGGCTGCTCGCGGTGCCCCTGATCACGCTCTTCGTGGCCTACCGGGCCTATGTCTCGGAACGCGAGAAGCACGAGCGGCTCGAGCTGCTCTATCAGTCCAGCCGGATCCTGCAGCACTCGCCGGAGCTCGACCTGGCCCTGGTGGCGTTGCTCGACCACGCCCGCGACATGTTCCGGGCCGAATTGGCCGAGGTCCTGCTGGAGTCGACCGGGGACGGCGGCCAGGGTCTTCGGTCGACCTCGATCCAGGACCGGGACCCGGAGCTGATGGTCCCGGTCGACCTGCCCGAGCGCGATCCGATCCGGACTCGGGCGGCGGCCGAACGGCGGGCCTTCTTCGCGATGCCCACCCGGACCCCCGGTGGCCGTCGTATGGCCATCCGCCAGGCGATGGTCGCGCCACTCGTTGGCGAGTCCGGCACGATCGGGACGATCACGGTTGCGAATCGCCTGACCGAGGGCACCAGCTTTGGCGACGACGACCTGCGCCTGCTCGAGACGCTGGCCAACCAGGTCGCGGTCGCGCTCGAGAACGGCCAGCTCGAGCAGTCGCTTGCCGAGCTTGGCCGGCTCAAGGAGCAGCTCCGCTACCAGGCCTATCACGACCCGTTGACCGACCTGCCAAACCGCGCCCTGTTCGGCGAGCAGGTCGCCTTCCATCTTCGCGACCGGCAGCCGGATCGGGCCCCGGTCGTGCTGTTCCTCGACCTCGATGACTTCAAGGTCGTCAATGACACGCTCGGCCACGCGGCCGGTGACGAGCTCCTGGCGGCCGTCGCCGAGCGGATCCGGGGCGCGATCCGCGAGGATGACCTGGCGGCCCGGCTGGGCGGCGACGAGTTCGCGATCCTGGTCGTCGACCGGCTCGACATGGCCCACGCGATCGCCGTCGCACGGCGGCTGATCGACGTGCTTGGGATGGCCTTCCAGATCCAGGGTAAGGACATCGTCGTTGGCGCCTCGATCGGGATCGCCATGGCCCGCGACGGCGACGGCAGCTACACCGCCGACGACCTGCTGCGCAACGCCGACGTCGCGATGTACACCGCCAAGGCGGCCGGCAAGCGCCGCCTGGCCGTCTTCGATCCGGCGATGCACGCTTCGATCGTCGCCCGCCACGAGCTGTCCGCCGAACTGTCCCGTAGCGTCGCGAGGCAGGAACTGGTCGTCCACTACCAGCCGATCGTGGCCCTCGACGACGGTCGAACGGTGGGGGTCGAGGCCCTCGTCCGCTGGCGCCATCCGGTCCGCGGGATGACCCTGCCCGACGAGTTCATCTCGCTGGCCGAGGAGAACGGGACGATCCTGTCGCTGGGCAGGTGGGTCCTGGCCGAGGCCTGCCGGACGGTCGTCGAGCTGCGCGGCGCCGGGGCGCCGGAGCATCTCCTGCTGAGCGTCAACATGTCGCCGCTCCAGCTCCAGCGGCCGGACATCGTCGAGGAGGTCGAGGAGATCCTGCGCGACACGGGGTTCGATCCGAACGACCTCGTGCTCGAGTTGACCGAGACCGCGATGTTCCGGGACACGACCACGACCATCCCCCGTCTCGAGGCGATCCGGGCGCTGGGGGTCCGGATCGCCGTCGACGATTTCGGAACGGGCTACTCCTCGCTCGGTTACCTGCGCCGTTTTCCGGTCGACATCCTCAAGATCGCCCGGGATTTCGTCGTCTCCGGCGAGGCCGATCCAGAAGCATGGGCGTTCGCCCACGCCATCGTGGCCCTCGGACAGACCCTTGGCCTGCGGATCGTCGCCGAGGGGATCGAAGAGGCCGGTCAGCTCGAGCGGTTGCGCAGCCTTGGCTGCGATTTCGGCCAGGGCTTCCTGTTCGCCCGTCCGATGTCCGCCGAACACCTTGGTCGGCTGCTCGGGGTGACCGGCGGGGCCGCGATCGCGCCGCCTGGGGTCGAAGGCCCGGGGGTCCCGGACGCGGCCGAACGTGGCCCGATTCGACCGTTCGGCTACCCGGTCCGGGGCTGATCGAAGGGCGCCATGTTCATCCTGTACGCCGTCCTGATCGGCCTCGTCGTCGGGTTCGCGCTTGGCGGACGGGGGAGCGGGCTGGCCGAGCTTCGGTTCCGCTTCGCCTGGCTGGCCGTGGCCGGGTTTGCCGCCCAGGTCGTCATCTTCTCGGCCCCGTTGAGCGACCGGATCGGGGACTTTGGCGCGCCGCTCTACGTCGCCTCGACCGGCCTGGTGTTCGCCGTCCTGCTGGTCAACGCCCGGATCCCGGGTCTGGCGATCGTCGCCGTCGGGGCGGCCTCCAACCTGGCCGCGATCGTGGCCAATGGGGGCTATATGCCGGCGTCGGCTGGGGCGCTCGTCGAGGCGGGCAAGCTACCCGCGGCCGGATACTCGAACAGCACGGTCCTGGCAGACCCGCTACTCGCCCCGTTGACCGACATCTTCGCCCTGCCGCGCTGGCTGCCGTTCCACAACGTGTTCAGCATTGGCGACCTGCTGATCGGCCTTGGCATCGGGCTGGCCATCGTGCTGGCGATGCGCCGCCGGGCGCCGACCGGGCAGGAGCCGACCGCGCAGGCACCGACCGAGCATGAACCCACCGGCCAGACCCGTCCGACGGCTGGCTGAACCGCCCATCCTTCGCGGCCACGGCCGCTCGACGCCTGGGACCCGCCACTGGTTGACCCGGCGCACCGGTGCGTCCCGGAACCTCCCCCGGAATCGGGGCACCAACGGTACCGATGGGTCATTCGGGCGCGCTCGAGATGGTCCTAGCGTTCGAGTTGAGGACGAAGAACGTCCCCTATCGAAGGAACCGTCCAGGGCAAACCCGTCGTGAGGCGGGGACGCAAAGCCAGGGACCTCGAGACACCTCGAGGCCGCCCAGCTGCCGGGCCAACGATGGAGGTCATCTCTAGTCGAGGTACATATCGTGAAGGCGAACCTGGCGCGCTTCACTACGGCCCTTGCGCTGCTGGCGACCATCGCCCTCAGCCTTGGTGCCGGAATCCGGTGGTACTGACCACGATGGCACCCCTCGAAGGACATCGCTGGTAGGCATCATCTGAGGCCCTTGGAGGGCCTCATTGAAGTGAAGAACGACCGCCGGACTTCCGGCGGTCGTTCCGATTCTCGGGTCTGCGCGGGCTCCTAGCGGTGGACCAGGAACCCGTCGATGGTGACGACCGGATGCCCCGGCGGGCCGAGGACCTTGATCGTCAGATAGTGCATCGCCACCTTGCTCAAGCTCATCGTGAAGAGCTTGACCCGGAAGTGGCGGACCGCGGTGTGCAGGTCGATCACCTTGATCAACTTGCCGTCGAGGTAGACCGCGGCCTTGCCCTGGGTCGGTCCCCTGGTCCCGATCCAGGTGACCCGGTCGCCATAGAACTTGAGGATCGCCCGCGACAGGCTCCGGCGCGATGCGTGAGCACTCCCGCCGATGTTTCGGATCGTCGACATCGTGTACCAGCTTCCGTGGTACGTCACGAGCTTGCTCGTGTCGCCCACGCTGATCCAGCCGTTGCTGGAGCCGCGGACTCGCCCGCCATAGAGCCAATCCGTCCAGCCGAAGTTCTTGCCGGCATGGGTCGGGCTCGTCCGCTTGAAGGTCGCCCCGTAGCGGAAGTCGAGCAGCCATGGCTGCCAGTCGTCGTTGGCGTCGGCTGGCCAGCCCGCCCGGTTGTACAGGAACTGGGCCGCTCGGAGGAGCGCCTTGCTCTGCCAGGTGAAGGCAGGGTAGCCTGCTCGGGTCAGCAGCTCGGCCTCGACCACGGCACCCTGCATCAGCTCCCAGGGATACTGGGTGCTGGCTGGCGGCCATTCGAGCGACGCGCCACGGCGCATCTCATCCGGGATCGCCCCACCGATGTTGATCCCGTTCTTGACGCACGGGGTCGGGTTGATCCCGACCGGCGCACGCTCGTTGCATTGCCACGACAGGTCGCCGTAGTTGAACGAAGCGTAGGACGCCCGATCGCCGAGAAAGCCCTTGAACACCCGCGCGGTACGGGAGAGCTGGATCTTGTCGCCGAGGTAGATCGAGATCGCCGCCCGGGCGGCTCCAGCGTGGGTGCCCCAGTTGTTCGGCCGGGACTGCTGGGTGGTGATGATCGAGTCGCCGTCGAGATTCTCGGTCAGCAATCGGCGTAACCAGGGCCGGAACGTTCGGCTGTCGAACGAGGGGTCAGAGGTCGACAGCGAGACCAGATCGGCCGCGATGACGTAGGCCGGGATGCCCCGACCGGCGGCCAGGGTGCGCCCACCGACCTCGGTCCCGATGACCTTATGGAGGTTGGCAATGACCGACGTGCGGTAGGCCAGGACCCTGGTCCGGGCATACACGAACGCCTTGGCCAAGACCAGGGTGTCGTTCTCGGAGTCCTGGTTCGACAGGTCCGGCGATCCGGCGTTCGAGTCGGCGGCCTCCTTCATCGAGCGCCAGGCGGCGCCAGATGTCGGAAGTCGAGCGATCTCCGCGGCGGTCGCGATGAGGTGGGGGCCGGCGGCGGCGTCGACACTGGCCGGTCCTGGCAACCCGGCACCCTGGAGGATCGGCCCGAGGCCGGTCAGGAGGGCCATGGCCAGGATGGCGGCGGCACCCGCGGCGGCGATCCGCATCGGACGGGTGACGGAGGTGTTGAAGACGGCGGGCGTGTCACTCATCGGACGCCTCGCCGAACTGGTGCTGTGCCTGGCTGGGTACGAACGGCTGGCACGAACCGAACGCAACGCGCACGGACGCCCGCTGGGCGCCTCTTGGAGACCGCGGCAAACTCTTGCCTCCTCCCTACCAGGACGACGCGCGGCAAGCGCGACGAGCGGAGAGCTGGCCTTCGGGGGGCGACGCGGCGACCGAGGGCACGGGGGTCGCGGCGTCCAGCGAAGGAGGACTGGGGCCGCGTCAGCTGGGGGTCAACGCGGCGGACTGGAGGCCCGCGAGGGGCTGCGCCCAGTATGCCTCACCTTCGGTCGGTGTCGCAAGGTCGGCCGTAAGGTCGACCCCGCAGCGGGTCGGCCCGGCTCGAGCCAGGCCCGGCTGGGCCGCCCGAGCGCGGGTCGAGCGTGGCGTCACCGAGGCGGGCGGTGCGGCCCGGTACAGTAAAGGTGGTTGCACGATCGTCGAAGGCTGCTAGACTGCCGGCACAGCCGCCGGTCCAATCCGGACGGTTGGGGTTTCCTGGAGACGAGATTTGGGTCTGTTCAACCGTCAGGATCGCCGACGGGTCGCGATCGTGGTCACCACGGATGGTCGGCGCGTCCACCTGCCGCTGAACGATGCCAATTTCGTCGCCGTATCTCCCCTCGCCCTTCTTCGCTCGCTCCTTATTGGGCTTGATGGCCTTCTCGGCCTGATCTCCCGGCGGGAGAACGGAGGATCGCGGCGGTAAGCGGGAGGCGCCACCGAGAACCAAAGGGACCCTCGCCGAGTCGGCGGGGGTCTTGTCGTTTCAAGAACGTGAACCAGGGCCGGACCAGGGTGTTTGACGCCACGGAGGGGTCGACGCGATGACCATGACCAAGGGCACGCCGGACCGCGGCGGGCCAACTGCGGCCGAGCCGGCCACCTCGGCGACGACCGCCGGTGGCCAGCGGCGCAGCCACGTGCCGGCCGACGGCTCGGCCAGCGCGGCGGCCGTCGAGCAGGCCCAGGCGGCGATGCTCCACGAGGTCAAGCCGCGCAAGCGGACGAGGATCGGCGCCGACGTCGTCTGCGAGGCGCTCCTCCGACAGGGCGTCGATGTGCTGTTCTCGTACCCGGGCGGGGTCATCCTGCCGCTCTACGACATCCTGGGCGACTACCCGGAGCTCCGCCACATCCTCGTTCGCCACGAGCAGGGCGGCGCTCACGCGGCCGACGGCTACGCCCGGGTCACCGGTCGGGTTGGGGTGTGCATGGGGACGTCTGGACCCGGCGCCACGAACCTGGTCACCGGGATCGGTACGGCGATGCTCGACTCGATCCCGCTGGTCGCGATCACCGGCAACGTGCCGGCCGCGCTGATCGGCAAGGACGCCTTCCAGGAGATCGATATCACCGGGATCACCCTGCCGATGACCAAGCACAACTACCTGGTCCGCAACGCCGACGACCTGCCCCGGGTCATCGCCGAGGCATTCCATATCGCTCGAACCGGGCGCCCGGGTCCGGTTCATGTCGATATCACCAAGGATGCGCTCCAGCAGGAAACGACCGCCGAGCACCCCTCCGAGGCCGATATCGTGGCCGGGCTGCCCGGCTTCCGGCCGACCTTCGATGGCCATCCGAAGCAGCTCAAGCTGGCCGCCGCGGAGATCGCCCGGGCCAAGCGGCCGGTGATCATGGCCGGCCACGGCGTCCTCCATGCCGAGGCCTGGGCCGACCTTGTCGCGTTCGCCGAGAAGACCAGCATCCCGGTGGCCTGGACCCTGCTCGGGATCGGGGCGATCGACGAGACCCATCCGCTGGCCTACGGCTTCATGGGCATGCACGGCTGGAAGCACGTCAACCGGGCGATCCAGTCGGCCGATCTGCTGATCGCGTTCGGGATGCGCTTCGACGACCGGGTCACCGGGAACGTTCGGACCTACGCCCCGTATGCCCGGATCGTCCATGTCGACATCGATCCGGCCGAGGTCGGCAAGAACGTCGCCGTCGAGGTCCCGATCGTCGGCGACGCCGGCCGGGTCCTCCGGGCGCTGCTGCCGATGGTCGACGCCGTCGAGCCGTCCGAGCGGGCCGAGTACCTCGGTCAGCTGGCCGACTGGAAGCGCGAGTCGGAGGCATCGAGCTGGCATGGTTCGGGCGCCTGGCGCGACGGGCTCCTGTCGGCCGACTACGTCGTTGAGCGGATCGGCGAGCTGACCGAGCACCAGGCGACCTATGTCGCCGATGTCGGCCAGAACCAGATGTGGCTGGCGCGCTACGCCGGCTTCCGCCAGCCGAACAGCCACGTCAGCTCGGGCGGGCTGGGCACGATGGGCTTCAGCGTCCCCGCCGCGATGGGCGCCGCCCTCGGCCGGCCCGACCGCGAGACCTGGGCGATCACCGGCGACGGTGGCTTCCAGATGACCTTCCAGGAGCTGATGACCCTGGTCCAGGACCACATCCCGGTCAAGATCGCCCTGCTCGACAACAAGAAGCTGGGGATGATCCGCCAGTGGCAGGAGATCATCTACGGCGGCAACTACCACTCGGCAACCCTGCTCGGGCCCGACTATCTCAAGCTTGCCGAGGCGTTCGGGATCCCGAGCTTCAAGGCCCGCACCCCGGACGAGGTCGACGAGGCGATCCGGGCCGCCCAGGCCGTCGACGGTCCGGCCCTGATCTGGTTCGAGATCGCCGCCGAGCAGAATGTCTTCCCGATGATGCCGGCCGGGAAGGGACTCTCCGACCTGATCGAGAAGTGGGACGGAGCGGACGAGTGACCACCGACAACGCCTCGCCCGCCCACGCCAATCCGCCCGCCCGGGCATTGCCCGGGTCGGGGATCCAGCACCGCCACGTCCTGGTCGTCCTCGTCCTCGACAAGCCCGGGGTCCTGAATCGGGTGGCCAGCCTGATGCGGGCGCGCAACTTCAACATCGAGTCGCTGGCGGTGAGCCACACGGACCAGCCCGACATCAGCCGGATGACGATCACCCTGGTCGGCGACGATGTCCTGGTCGAGCAGGCGATCAAGCAGCTCTATCGGCTGATCGACGTGCTCAAGGTCCAGGACTTGACCGACGAGCCGAAGGTCGAACACGAGCTCGCCCTGGTCAAGGTCCGGGCGAGCGACTCCAATCGCGGCGAGATCGTCCGGATCGTCGAGCTCTATCGAGCGCGGGTGGTCGACATCTCCGAAACGGCGATCGTCGTCGAGGCGACCGGCACCGAGGCGGAGGTCGACGCGCTGGTTGCGCTCCTGCGAACCTACGGAGTGAGGGAGCTCGTGCGCACCGGGACCGTGGTCATGGCGCGCGGCTCGGCATCGATTGAGGAGGCATTGAAGCGATGACGGCACGGATGTACTACGACAACGATGCCGATCCGGCGGCGCTGGCGGGTCAGACCGTGGCGATCATCGGCTATGGCAGCCAGGGGCATGCCCATGCCCTCAACCTGCACGAGTCGGGGGTCGATGTCGTGGTCGGGCTGGCGGCCACGAGCCAGAGCCGGACGATGGCCGAGGACGCCGGTCTGCGGGTGCTGACCGTGGCCGAGGCGGTCAAGGCAGCCGATGCGGTGATGATCCTCGTCCCGGACACAGCCCAGAAGGCGGTCTACGACACGGAGATCGCGCCGCACCTGCGCACCGGCCAGCTGCTGATGTTCGCCCACGGCTTCAACATCCATTTCGAGCGGATCGACCCGCCGCCCGGGATCGACGTCGGGATGGTCGCTCCGAAGGGCCCCGGGCACCTCGTCCGGAGCGTCTACCGAGCCGGCGGCGGGGTGCCCGCCCTGTTCGCCGTCCACCGTGACCCCAGCGGGACCGGCCGGGCGCGCGTCCTGGCCTACGCCCGGGCGCTCGGGACCACCCGGGCCGGTGTCCTCGAAACGACCTTTGCCGAAGAGACCGAGACGGACCTGTTTGGCGAACAGTCCGTCCTGTGCGGCGGGACCGCGGCGCTGGTCAAGATGGCCTTCGAGACCCTCGTCGAGGCGGGCTACCAGCCCGAGCTGGCCTACTTCGAGACGATGCACGAGCTCAAGCTGATCGTCGACCTGATGTATCGCGGCGGGCTCAACTTCATGCGCTTCAGCGTCAGTGACACGGCCGAGTACGGCGACTACGTCAGCGGCCCGCGGATCATCGACGACCATGTCCGGGCGACGATGAAGCAGGTCCTGGCCGAGATCCAGGACGGGACGTTCGCCCGGCGCTGGATCGCCGAGAGCGACTCCGGACGGGCCGATTTCGAGCGTCTCCGCGAGGCGGATCGGGACCACCTCATCGAGCGCGTCGGCGAGGAGCTCCGGGGCCAGATGGCCTTTCTCGATCCGGTCGTGGTCAAGGCCGGCCAGGCCCAGGCCGCGGCGAGTGAGCCGCGTCGAGTGGCGGAGTCGGCCCGATGAGCCAGGCCGCGGTACGGATCTTCGATACCACCCTGCGCGATGGCGAGCAGGCGCCCGGCGCCGGGCTGACCGCTGCCGAGAAGCTCGAAGTCGCTCGCCAGCTCGTTCGGCTCAAGGTCGATGTGATCGAGGCCGGCTTCCCGGCCGCCTCTCCGGGCGACTTCGAGGCGGTCCATCGGATCGCCCGCGAGACCCGCGGCGTGGCGGTGGCCGCCCTGGCTCGCTGCCGTGACGGCGATCCCCAGCGGGCGGTCGAGGCGATCCGGGTCGCCGAGCGTCCCCACCTCCACGTGTTCATCGCGACCAGCGATATCCACCTCAAGCACAAGCTCCGGATCGATCGCCAGACGGCGCTCAAACAGGCGGTCGAATGGGTCCGCTACGGGCGCAAGGCGCTCGGCGCGGACGCCGAGATCGAGTTCTCGGCCGAGGACGCCAGCCGGACCGATGTCGACTACCTGCTCAATGTCTACGAGGCGGTCGTCGCCGCCGGCGCCAGCACGGTCAACATCCCGGACACCGTCGGCTACGCGATCCCGGCCGAGTTCGGGGCACTGGTCGGGCGGGTCGTGGAGCGGGTCGGTCGGGATGCCACGATCAGCGTCCATTGCCACAACGACCTGGGCCTGGCCACGGCCAACACCCTGGCGGCCGTCCAGGCCGGGGCGCGCCAGGTCGAAGTGACCATCAACGGGCTCGGCGAACGGGCCGGCAACGCCTCGCTCGAAGAGGTCGTGATGGCCCTCCGGACGCGCCCGACCCAGTTCCCCGATCTCGGGTCGAACGTACAGACCGAGCAGATCACCGCGGCCAGCCGGCTGGTCAGCTACCTGACCGGGTTCGCCGTTCAGCCAAACAAGGCGGTCGTCGGCGGCAACGCCTTTGCCCACGAATCGGGGATCCACCAGGACGGCGTGATCAAGAACCCGCTGACCTACGAGATCATGACCCCCCAGTCGGTCGGGCTCTCTGGAAGCCACCTCACGATCGGCAAGCTGTCCGGCCGGCGCGGGCTGCAGGGCAAGCTCCGCGAGCTGGGGCACGATCTCGAGGGCGACGCGCTCGATGCCGTCTATCGCCAGGCGATCTCGCTGGCCGACGCCAAGAAGGAGGTCACCGACGCGGACCTCCTGGCGATCGTCGAGTCGCGTTCGTCGGAGGTGCCGGCCTCGATCGCGCTCGAGGGCTGGAGCGTGACCAGCTCGCACGGTGGCAACGCGACGGGCACGGTCTCGCTGTCGATCGGCGGCGACGTGCGCGGCGCGGAGTCGACCGGGAATGGCCCGGTCAACGCCCTGTTCAGCGCCGTGGACAAGGCGATCCAGCCGGTCCTCGGCTGGCGGCCCGTCCTGACCGAGTACGAGCTCAAGGCGGTCTCGGCGGGCGAGGACGCCCAGGGCCAGGTCCTCGTTCGCTGCCGACGCTCGTCCGACGAGGGGCCCGGGGCGCTGATTGTCAGCGGCCACGGTCTATCGACCAACATCATCGAAGCGTCGCTGGAGGCCTATCTCGTCGCGACCAACAAGCTCCACGGGGCCGAGATCAACGGCGTCGACGCCGCCTTCGTGACCCGCGCCCGGAGCGAGGATCTTCCGTGAGACCTCGGGCCGATGACTGACCGGTCGACCTATACCCTGGCCGCGATCCCCGGCGATGGGGTCGGGCCCGACGTGGTGGCGGCCGCCCGAGAGGTTCTCGATGTCGTGGCCGCCGCCGAAGGCTTCACGATCGGCTGGACCGAGCTGATCGTCGGCGGCGCCGCGATCGATGCCTACGGGGTCCCGATCCGGCCGGAGGATGTCGAGGCCTGTCGCGTTGCGGACGCCGTTCTCCTCGGCGCGGCCGGCGGCCCGAAATGGGACGACCCGACGTCGAGGGTCCGGCCCGAACAGGCCCTCTTCGTGCTGCGCGGCGGACTGGGTCTGTTCGCCAACCTCCGTCCGGTGACCATCCACCCGACCCTGGTCGATGCCTCGCCGCTCCGTCCGGAGCTCCTCGACGGGGTCGACCTGCTGATCGTCCGGGAGCTGACCGGGGGCCTCTATTTCGGGGCCCGGACCGAGGCGACGGGCGCGCCGGGCGAGCGCTCCGCGAGCGACACCCTGGCCTACGATGAGCACGAGATCGCGCGGGTCGTCCGGCTGGCCTTCGAGCTGGCGGCCGGCCGGCGCGGGCGACTGACCAGCGTCGACAAGGCCAATGTGCTCGCCACGTCCCGGCTCTGGCGGAGGGTTGTCGAAGAGGTCGCTGGCGACTTCCCGGCCGTCCGGCTCGATCATCGGCTGGTCGATGCCTGCGCGATGCAGCTGGTCAAGGCGCCGGCGAGCTTTGACGTGCTGGTCACCGAGAACCTGTTCGGCGACATCCTGTCCGACGAGGCGTCCGTGCTGGCCGGTTCGCTCGGGATGCTCCCCTCGGCGTCGGTGGGCGACCGCCGAACCGCCCACGGCCTCCACGGCCTGTATGAGCCGATCCACGGATCCGCACCGGACATCGCCGGGCGCGACCTGGCCAACCCGATCGGAACGATCCTGTCCGCGGCGATGCTCCTGCGCTGGTCGCTCGGTCGACTGGCCGCGGCCGAGGCGGTCGAGGCCGCGGTCGGGCGGGCGCTCGACGACGGCTACCGAACGGCCGACCTGTGGCCGTCCAACCCGGCCTCGACCGAGGGCCTCCACCGGGTGGGGACCATCGACATGACCCGGGCGATCGTCGAACGGATCGCGATCGTTCGGGCGGTGCCGGAAGCGGTGACCGCCCGAGCCTCGTGACCCGACCTTCGACGATCCTGCCCACGGAGCCACCGAGATGACCCAGCCAGATCCCCGTACCAGCCCCGCAGCCACGACCGACCCGACCCCCGGCGACCAACCGGTCGTCCTGTACGACACGACCCTGCGCGACGGCACCCAGGGCGAGAACATCATCCTGTCGCTGGCCGACAAGCTCCGGATCGCCAGGATGCTCGATGAGTACGGGATGCCCTACATCGAGGGTGGCTGGCCCGGCTCGAACCCCAAGGACATCGATTTCTTCGCGGCCGCCCGGAAGCAGCCCTGGCAGACCGCCAGGCTGGCGGCCTTTGGATCCACCCGTCACCGGGCCAACCGCCCGGCCGATGACCCGAACCTGCGCGAGCTGGTCGCGGCCGAGACCCCGGTGGTCACGATCTTCGGCAAGAGCTGGCTGCTCCACGTGATCGAGGTCCTTGGCGCGACCCCCGCGGAGAACCTGGACATGATCGCCGACTCGGTCGGCTTCGCGGTCGATCACGGCCGGGAGACGATCTATGACGCCGAGCATTTCTTCGATGGCTACAAGGCCGACCCGGACTACGCCCTGGCGACCCTTCGAGCTGCCCGCCAGGCCGGGGCGCGGACGCTCGTCCTGTGCGACACCAATGGCGGGACGATGACCGACGAGCTACTCCGGATCGTCAACGCGGTTCGGGCGGCCCTTGAGGCCGACCCCGCTGCGCCAGCGGTCAGCTGGGGGATCCACACCCACAACGACGCCGAGCTGGCGGTCGCCAACTCGATGGCCGCCGTGACCGCCGGCATCCGCCACGTCCAGGCCACGATCAACGGCTACGGCGAGCGCTGCGGCAACGCCAACATGGTCAGCATCCTGGCCAACCTCGCGCTCAAGACCTCCAACGTCCTCGTCCCACCCGGCGGCGGCCAGCTGGCCGACCTGACGGCACTGGCGCGGAGCGTGGCCGAGATCGCCAACATTGCGCCGCTCGACTACCAGCCCTACGTCGGCCGCTCGGCGTTCGCCCACAAGGGCGGGGTCCATGGGGCCGCCGTGGCCAAGGTCGAGCGGAGCTATCAGCACATCGAACCGGGCGCGGTCGGCAACGAGGGACGGCTGGTCGTCTCGGAGCTCGGCGGACGGGCCAACACCCAGCTCCGGGCCGAGCAGCTGGGGCATCGCCTCGACGGCGTCGATCCCCGCGAGCTATCCAAGCTGATCAAGCAGCTCGAGTCGGACGGCCTGGCCTTCGAAGGCGCCGAGGCCAGCTTCGAGCTGCTCGTCCGGCGCCACAGCGCCAACTACGTTGCGCCCTTCCGGATCGTCGACTACACCTGCCTGATCGAACAGCGCGACGGCCAGGAGCTGCTTGCCGAGGCGACCGTCAAGGTCGAGGTGGACGGCGAGATCCTGCATACTGCCGCCGACGGCAACGGCCCGGTCAACGCCCTCGATGCCGCCCTGCGCAAGGCGCTTGGCGCGTTCTATCCGCAGCTCGATGGCGTCCACCTGGTCGACTACAAGGTCCGGATCCTCGATGGGGGCGCAGCGACGGCAGCCCGGACCCGGGTCGTGATCGACTCCGCCGACGGGACCCGAACCTGGTCCACGATGGGCAGCGACACGAACATCATCGCGGCCTCGGCGGGCGCCCTGGCCGACTCGCTCGAGTACGCCATCTGGAAGGCCGGCGGCGAGCTCCGCCGGCGCGATGAACGCCACTTCACCACGGCCCGGCCGGAGCCGGCGGCCGTCGACGCGACACCCGGGAGGTAGCCCGATGCCCAGCCCCATCAGCCACACGCTTCATCTCGAGCGCTGGACGGTCACGTCCGGGTCGAATGTCCAGAGCCGCGGCGCGGTCGTGGTCGGTTCGGGTGACCACCAGTGGGACGGCGCCGCTGAGGGGAATGGCCCGGTCGACGCCCTGTTCCGGGCGGTCGATGCCGCCCTCGAGGGTGTCCTGGCCGGCCACCCGCGGCTGATCGCCTACGACGTGCATGCCGTCGCCGAGGGCCCCGGTGCGGAGGGTCTGGTGACGGTCCGGATTGCCCCACCGTCTTCGGCCGAGGGTCCCCGCGCCAGCGGCAAGTACACCGGCTCGTCGAGCGACACCAACATCATCGCGGCCTCGATCGTGGCCTACATCGCGGCCATCGATCAGCTCCTTGCCGAGGAGCACTGGCAGGGTGCGACCGACGCGGCCGGCAATCGGCGCCGAGCCAAGGCGGCAGCCGTGGCCAGTGCGCCCCGTCGGGCCGAGATCGACGAAGACGCGGCCGAGCACGACACCGTCGCCTGGTTCGAGCGCTGATCGAGGCGTGACCGAGCCACGGAACGCCACGCCCGGCGTCCGGATCGCCTACTCGGGCGAGCCCGGGGCCTTCGCCGAGGACGCCGTGGTGGCCGCCTTCGGCGACGTCGCGCGGGTCGGGCTGACGGGCTTTCGGGCGGTCTTCACGGAGGTCGCCGACGGTCGTTTGGTTGCCGGGGTGGTGCCCATCGAGAACAGCGTCCACGGCACGGTCCGCGAGAACTACGACCTGCTCCTGGAGCACGAGCTCGAGGTCCGCGCCGAGGTGGTCGTGCCGGTCCGCCTGTGCCTGGCCGCGTTGCCCGGTGAGCGGCTCGACGGGATCGGACGGGTCTATTCGCACATCCAGGCCCTTGGGCAGGCCGAGGCGTTCCTGCGCACCCGTCCGTGGGAGCTGCTGACGACCTACAACACCGCCGGTGCCGGTCGGCTGATCGTCGATCGCGCGGAACGTGGGTCGGCGGCCGTCCTGTCGCCTCGGGCGGCCGGGCTGTTCGGGCTGGCGATTCTGGCCGACCCGATCCAGGACGTGGCCGACAATCGGACGCGGTTCCTGATCGTGGCCCGGCCGGCCGATGTCCTGCCGCCGCTCCGACTCGGCGATCACGCGGCGATGCGAACCACCCTGGTCCTGGCCGTCCGCAACGAGCCCGGGGCGCTCCTGCGGGTCCTGGCGGTGTTCGCGGCCCATCACCTGAACATGAGCACGATCGAGTCGCGACCGAGTCGCGAGCGCGCCTGGGAGTACGTCTTCTGGGTGGATCTCGACGCCGACCGATCCGCCCCGGCAACCGTGGCCGCGCTCGAAGACCTGCGCGCGGTCACGACCATGACCCGCGTCCTCGGCTCCTACCCGCGGCCGGCCGGGGGCTGAATCAGGAACGACCCGAGTCGGCGCGCTGCCGGCCCGGGTCGTCGGAGCGCGGGGTCAGTGCTCGACGATCTTCGGCAGGGCCTTGGCCGCGGCGATCCAGCTCACGATCGTGGTCTCGGACGGGGCCCGACGGACGATGCTTGGCCGAGCCGCGATGACCTCCTGGATCGTGATCGCCAGGTTGGCCGCGTTGCGCTGGGCGAGCTCCGCCGGGGAGTCGACTCCGGCTGCCTCGAGCAGGTCCGAGTACTCGGAACCGACACCGTCGAGGCGCATCAGGTCGACGTGGTTGACCCACTCCAGGATCAGCTTGCCGCTGATCCCGGTCGATGCCGCGAGGCGATCGCGTCCGCTCGGCTTGGCACCCGCGGATAGCAGGTCGTCGGTCGTGGCCACGCCGGCCGCCGACAGCTTGCCGGCGTACGAGGCGCCGATCCCCTCGACTTCTTCGATCTTCACGTCAGGTCCTCCTTGCTGTGTGGTCTAGCCGCCGAACAGGCGCTTGATCCGCGCCCACAATCCTTCGCCGGCGGTTTCGGCGGTCCCGGCCAGTCTCGGCGCCGCAGGTTCGGCCGCGCCTTGTGCATGCGCACGGTCGTCACCGGCGTGGTCGTGGCCATGGTCGTGATCGTGACCGGCATGGTCGTGATCGTCATGGCTGGGCGCAGCCGGCGCGGGTTCCGGCGCGGCCGTGGACGCGGCCATCGAGGGGGCGCCGCCGCCACTCGACCCGCCGCCGTGGGTCACGACCTTTGGCAGCGTCCTGGCCTGGGCGATCCAGCCCGCGACCTCGGTCTCGGTCGGCACCCGGCGGACGATCCCCGGCCGCGCCGCGACGACCTCCTGGAGGGTGATTGCGAGGTTCGTGGCGTTGCGCTGGGCCAGCTCCGGTGGCGAGTCCACCCCGGCGGCTTCGAGCAGGTCCGAGTACTCGGAACCGACACCGTCGAGGCGCATCAGGTCGACGTGGTTGACCCACTCGAGGATCAGCGTTCCGCTGATCGCGGTCGCCTCGGCGAGGCTGGCCCGACCGGCGGTATCCGCGCCGCGCTCGAGCAGCGCGTCGGCCGTGGTGACGCCGGCTTCGGCCAGCCTGGCCCCATATTCCGGGCCGATCCCTTCGATCTCGTCGATCCGCATCTCGGGCTCCTCCTGTGCCGGTCCGGCCCGAGCCGAGCAGGCCGTCCCGCCAGCTCGGTTCGCGGTGGCGATCTTGGAGCGCGTGGAGCGCCCGGATCCTGGTTCGGATGGTACCCTCGGGCCCCAATCGATTCAATCCGCCAGTTCGGCGCCCGCGATGCCAGTGGCTCGGGCGCGCCGGTCGGCTCATTCGAGGAGGCGCCGTGGACCAGGCCTTTCGCGACGCGATGGCCGCCGGCTACTCGACGACCGAGCCGTCGGTGATCCTCGGCAGCCCGATGCACGACGGCGAGGTCGCGACGGACGTCCGGATCCAGGTCGCCCTGTCGATGATGAACCGGCACGGGCTGGTCGCCGGGGCCACCGGGACGGGCAAGACCAAGACCCTCCAGCTGATGGCCGGCCAGCTGTCGAAGGCCGGCGTACCCTGCTTCGTCGCCGACATCAAGGGCGACCTGACCGGGCTCGCCGCGCCCGGCGACGCTGCCAACCCGAAGGTCATCGACCGAAGTCAGAGCCTCGGCTGGACGTTCCAGGCGGCCGGCCACCCGGTCGAGTTCGTCTCGCTGAGCGGCAAGCTCGGCGCCCAGGTGCGGGCCACGGTGCATAGCTTCGGGCCGCTCCTGCTGGGCAAGGTGCTCGACCTCAACGACACCCAGACGTCGATCCTGAGCCTGATCTTCAAGTACTGCGACGACAACGCGCTGCCACTGCTCGACCTGGCCGACCTGACGACGACCCTGCGCTTCCTTGGCTCGGACGCGGGCAAGCCGGTCCTCGACGAGTACGGCGGGATGTCGAGCGCGTCGCTGGGGGTCCTGCTGCGTTCGATCGTCACCCTCGAGCAGCAAGGCGCAGACGTCTTCTTCGGCGAGCCCGAGTTCGACGTCAGCGACCTGCTCCGACTGACCCCCGAGGGCGAGGGGATCATCAGCATCCTCGAGCTGTCCGACGTGATGGACAAGCCAAGCCTGTTCAGCACGTTCATGTTGTGGATGCTGGCCCAGCTCTATCACACCCTGCCCGAGGTGGGCGATCTGCCAAAGCCGAAGCTGTGCTTCTTCTTCGACGAGGCGCACCTCCTGTTCGACGAGGCATCAAAGGCGCTCCTCGACCAGGTCGAGCGAACCGCCCGCCTGATCCGCTCGAAAGGGGTTGGGGTCTACTTCGTGACCCAGACCCCGACGGACATCCCGGCACCCGTCCTGGCTCAGCTCGGCAACCGGGTCGAACACGCCCTGCGGGTCTTCACGCCGCAGGACGCCGACGCGCTGAAGAAGACGGCCCGGACCTTCCCGATCACGACCTTCTACGACGTCGAGCAGGCGATCACGTCGCTTGGCATCGGCGAGGCGCTGGTCACGGTCCTCTCGTCGCGTGGGGTGCCGACGCCGCTGGCGGCGACCCGCCTGATCCCGCCCGATTCGCTGATGGGCGCCCTCGATCCGGTCCAGTTCCAGGGTCGGATCGCGACCAGTTCTCTGACCGCCAAGTACGGTCAGACGATCGACCGACAGAGCGCCCACGAGATCATCGGTGCCCGGATCGCCGCCGCCCAACAGGCCGCTGCGGCCCAGTCGGCCGCGGTTCCGGCCGGGGCACCGCCGCCGGTCCTGATGAGCCCCGCCCAGCAGGAGCGCGAGATCCAACGTCAGGCGCGCGAACTCGAACGGGAGCGCCAGGCCGCCGAGCGGGCCGGTCGGGTCCAGGCGCGCGAGCAGGCCGCCGCCGAGCGCGCCCGCAGGACCGAGGAGCGGGCACACCAGCGCTCGATCGACTCGGCGATCAGGACCGGCGGGCGGATCGTCACCTCACGGGCCGGCCAGAGCCTGATCCGGGGTGTCTTCGGGACGCTGTTCGGGGGTCGGCGCTAGCCAGCGCCGACGGGCTGGAGTCGGGCGCCTCAGAACGGAGGCTCTCCGTCGTCCACGGTTTCGATCGGTGCGTCGTCGTCGGGCACGGCCCCCGGCGCGTCGAGGGTCATCTGGTGGACCCATCCCTCTTCGCCGTACGGCGTTCGCACCAGCCAGTAGGCACCGGCTGATCGAATGAGCTCCACCTCGTCACCCCGGTCAAGACGAGCGACCTCGTCACCCATGATCTCGTCGGGGATCGAGGAAACCCGCACGAGGCGATAGCGGATCCGACGGCGCTCGACATCGGTCGGTCCATCGGTGAAGGCCACCGGGACGTGCGCGAGCTCGATCCCGCGACTCGGTGCCTTGCGCGCCGACTGGACCGACGGACGGCGCCAGCGGGGCATATGAGCCTCCTCGTCCGGCGTGTCAGGCAGGACCGGCGCCGAGCGCCGGACGGGTGGCGGGACCACGGGCAGAGGAGCCTCCTCGACAGCCGCCGTCTTCGCGCTGGCCAGGGCGGCCCGGGCACGGTCGCGTTCGGCCTTCGCGCTGGCCTTCGTGGCGGCCTGGGCGGCCCGCACGTCGTCTCTTGCGGCCTGCTCGGCGGCCTTCGCGCTATCCCTGGCGGTCTTCGCGCTGGCCCGTTCGCTGGCCTTCGCCGCCTTCGCGCTGGCCGTCGTGGCCGTGGCGGCCTTGACCGGAGCCGTAGCGGTCGTCTCGAGGGCGATACCCCCGATGCCCGCGGCGGCGGCTTCAGGTCGGCGCCGACGTCGCGAGAAGAGCAGGAAGATGAGGCCCAGACCACCGAGGATCGCGGCGGTCATCCACAGGCTGATCCCACCCGAAGTGTTCGAGCTAGGCAGACCGGACGGGTCGCTCGGTCCCGTGCCATCCCCCGATCCATTCCCGTCGGTGGTTCCGCCAACCGCGCCGATCCCACCCTGGGACGGCTCGGCGGTCGCGGATGGCGCATCCGTCGCCGGGTCGGTGGCGGTCGGCGTCGGTGACGGCCCCGGTGTAGCCGTCCCCACGACGACGGGCTTGACCGTGGGCTTCGCGGTCGGTGCGGCGGTTGGCTTCGGCGTCGGCTTCGGCGTCGGCTTCGGGGTGGGCTTTGGCGTCGGCTTGGGCGTGGGCTTTGGCGTCGGTTTTGGCGTCGGCGACGGAGTCGGCGTGGGTGGCGGGGTTGGGGCGGTTACGGTGACGGTGCCGCCGGGCAGATCGATGATGCAGCTGCCTGGGCCTCCCGGTGTGCCGCCGGTCTTGCCTTGGGCCACAAACGAATAGGGGTGGCTCCCCGCGGGGAGGGTGGTCGAACTCTGGTAGACCCACGAACCCGCGACCGTCGACGTCCCCGGGGGGATCGGGTTCGTTACCCCGTCGATCACCACCCCGATCGAGTACGGACCGCGTCGGTTATCGGTGAACGTGACTGAAAAGGTGAACGTCGTCGATGGCGTCCCAGAGGTCGGATTGACGCCGCCTGCAGAGAGCGTCGACGTATGGCCGCCGCCCGTCGTGCACGTCGGCGCCGCCAGGACCGTCGCCGCGAAGGGCGCGCTGAAGCCGAGGGCCAACGCCAGGGCGAGCGTTGGCGCCAGGAAGCCAAGGAGCGGCAATCGGCCGCGGCTGTGCTTGTTCACTCATGCTCGACCGTAGACAGGACCGCTGGCTCCGTCGATGGGCCGTTGGTCCGGTGCGGTGCGGTCCGAACGGGGGAGGGTAGCAGGACGAGGAGAATGCGCCGGGAACGCCGTCAGCCGGCCAGTTGCGGCGCTGGGATCACTCGACCACGAGCTGCTGGCTGCCTGGCTCCAGCGGCGGATAGTGGGGATCGAGCTCCTCGAGCGTCTCGGCCACGATCCGCGAGACGGCCAGGTCGCGGAACCACTTCTTGTTGGCCGGGATGAGATACCACGGGGCGGCCTCGGTCGAGGTTCGCTCGAGGCAGTCGTCGAACGCCGCCTCGTACTGGTCCCAGAGTGCCCGCTCGGCCAGGTCCCCGGCGGAGAACTTCCAGTTCTTGGTCGGGTCGTCGCGGCGCGCCTCGAGGCGGGCCTTCTGCTCGTCCCGATCGATGCACAGGAAGAACTTGATGATCGTCGTGCCTTCCTCGGTCAGCATTCGCTCCCAGTCGTTGATCTGGTCGTAACGCTTCCGCCAGACCGGTTCCGGGGCGAAGCCGTGGACCCGGACGACCAGGACGTCCTCGTAGTACGAGCGATTGAAGATTGCGATCGTGCCCTTCTCGGGCAGGTGCGGATGGGCCCGCCACAAATAGTCGTGGCTGAGCTCGAGCGGCGTCGGGACCTTGAACCCGGTCACCGTGCAGCCCTGCGGGTTGAAGGCATCCATGACCTTCCGGATCGTGCCGTCCTTGCCCGCCGCGTCGATCCCCTGGAGGACGATCAGGACCGGGTGCTTGGACTCCGCCCAGAGTCGTTCCTGGATCGAGGTCAGGCGCTCCTCCTGGGCGGTCTCGGTGGCCTTCGCCCCAGCCTTGTCGTGGCCGTGGGTCTGTCCCGCGTCGAAGTCCCTGAGTCGGACCTTCGAGCCGGGCTTGATCCGCAGGGCGCCGGCGAGTCTGGCGGTTGGAACGTTGTCGGCCATCGGGTCCTCGTCTCGTCGCAGCGGTTTCAGCCTGGGAGGATCGGCGGCTCACACGCCGCCCGTCGCAGGATACAGGCGGCCGGCGGCCCAGCGAATCCGTCATCCTCACGAGCCGTCCCAGTGCGGTCCGCGGGGATCTCGCCGACCGCCGCGTATCATGGGTCAGCGCTGCCGACTCGCCCTGGGCCCGTTCCGTCGGCCCGCCAGGAGACCCCGATGGCCACCGTCTCGACCGCTCGCCCGCATCCGATCCTCCTCGCCGGCCGTTGGGTCGACTCGCCCGATCCGCTGATCGTCGCCAACCCGGCCGATCCCGACCACCCGGCTGGCAGCACCTACCACGCCACCGAGGCCCAGTACGAACAGGCGGTCTCGGCCGCCGTGGCAGCCTTCGAGGAAACCCGGGTCCTGCCGGCCTACGAGCGCGGTCGCATCCTGCGCGCGATCAGCTCCGGGATCGCGGCCCGTCGCGAGGAGATCGGCAAGATCCTGTGCTCCGAGGCAGGCAAGCCGATCCGCGATTCGCTGGTCGAGGTGGATCGCGCGGTCCTGACCTTCCGCCTGGGGGCGGAAGAGGCGGAACGGATGACCGGCGAGACGATCCCGCTCGACCTGATGCCCGCCTCGCGCGGTCGGCTTGGGATCACCCGCCGGTTCCCGATCGGGCCGGTCGCGGCGATCTCGCCGTTCAACTTCCCGCTCAACCTGGCCGCCCACAAGCTGTCGCCCGCGATCGCCGCCGGGTGCTCGATCGTCCTCAAGCCACCGTCCAAGGACCCGCTCACGATGCTCACCGTGGGTGAGATCGTGGCCGAGGCCGGGCTCCCGGCCGGCGCGGTCAGCATCCTGCCGATGACCCGCGAGCTCGGCGACCGAATGGTCGAGGACGAGCGGTTCAAGCTGCTGACGTTCACCGGCTCGCCCTCGGTCGGCTGGCGGATGAAGGCCCGGGCCGGCAAGAAGAAGGTCGTCCTCGAGCTCGGCGGCAACGCCGGCGTGATCATCGACAAGAGCGCGGATCTCGACTGGGCGGTGCGGCGAACCCTGGTCGGCGCGTTCACCTACGCCGGCCAGGTGTGTATCAGCGTCCAGCGGATGTACATCCACGAGGACGTCTGGGACCCGTTCATGGCCAAGTTCGTCGAGGGTGCCCGCGGCCTCAAGATGGGTGACCCGGCCGACCCGACGACCGACCTCGGGCCGATGGTCGACGCGGCCGCGGCGAACCGGACCCAGCGCTGGGTCGATGAGGCGATCGCGCTCGGGGCCACGGTCCTCGTCGGTGGCCGAGCGGAGGGCACGTTCTTTCCGCCGACGATCCTGACCGACGTCCCGCTGACCGCCCAGGTCTGCTCAAACGAGGCCTTTGCCCCTCTCGCGGTCGCCTTCAAGTTCCGCGACTTCGACGCGGCGATCGCCGGGGTCAACGACTCGATGTTCGGGCTCCAGACCGGCGTCTTCACCAACGATCTGGCCAACAGCTGGCGGGCGTTCGATCGACTCGAGGTCGGCGGGGTCATCGTCAACGACGTCCCGACCTACCGGATCGACCACATGCCCTACGGCGGGGTCAAGGACTCGGGGCTCGGTCGCGAGGGTCTGCGCTGGGCGATCGAGGATATGACCGAGCTCAGGATCATGGTCCTCGCCCAGCCCCAGTAGGACGGCACGGGGCTGCGCACGGGCGGGCTCGGGGTCCCCGCGACGATGTTCCGCCGCCCGGGACGCGGCGGTCCGGCGCGGACCGGCCGCCCCACCATCCGGCGATGGACCTCACCCTGTCGGCGGCCGAGCTCGAGCTCCAGGCGCGGGCACGGGCCTACGTGGTCGACGTCCTCCAGCCGCTCGAGGTCGAATTCGAACAGGCCAACGGGCGGTTCTCGCCGGCCCAGGGTCGCGAGCTCCGCCAGGCGGCCATCGCCGCGCGGCTCCACGGAGGAACGCTCCCCAAAGCGGTGGGTGGCCAGGGCTGGACGGCCCTGGAAGGGGTCCTCGTCCACGAGCAGCTTGGCCAGGTCACCGGTGGGCTGTGGTCGTACATCCCGGGTGCCTACAACGCGCTGATCCAGTGCGACCCGGATCAGCGTCGGCGCTACCTCGATCCGTCGCTGCGCGGGGAACGCTCCGGCTCGTATGCGATCACCGAGGACGGTGCCGGCTCCGATCCGCGGACCCTGGCCGCGACCGCGGTTCGCGACCCGGCGACGGGCGACTACGTGCTCAACGGCGAGAAGTGGTTCGTGACCGGACCGGACGACACCGATTTCATGATCTTCCACTGCAACGTCGTCGACGGCGAGCGGCGCCTGCCGACCTTGTTCCTGGTCGACTACGACGCCCCCGGTCTGACGATGAAGCACGACCCGGACTACATGCACACCTTCGCCGACCGCCACCCACAGTTCGTCCTGGACGACGTCCGGGTCCCGTCCGCGGCGATCCTCGGCCCGGTCGGTGCCGCCGATGAGCTGACCAACGAGTGGTTCGTCGAGGAGCGCATCCACATCGGCGCCCGCTGCGCCGGAGCCATGGAACGGCTGCTCACCCTGGCCGTCGCCTGGGCGACCGAACGGGTCCAGTTCGGCCAGCGGATCTACGACTTCCAGGGGGTCAGCTTTCCGCTGGCCGATTCGGCCGCCGACGCGAGCGCGGCCCGCTTGCTTACCCGCGAGTGTGCCTGGCTGGTCGACCAGGGCGCCGATCCCAAGGTGATCCACGCCAAGGCGTCGCTGGCCAAGCTGTTCGCGTCCGAGGCGGCCTTCCAATGCGCCGATCGGGTCGTCCAGGTGTACGGCGGTCGGGGCTACATGCGCGAGTTCGCCGCGGAACGCTTCTTCCGCGAGCTGCGGGTCGATCGGATCTGGGAAGGGACGAGCGAGATCCAGCGTCTGGTCATCGCCCGCGCGCTCGAGAAGCGCGGCGTCGGGCGGGTCGTCGGCCAGGGATGACCGACGCCGCCGCGGGACTCCGCCCCGGGACCGGGATCCGACCCGCGACCGAACCCCGACCCGAGATCGACCTACGGCCGCTCTTCGCCCCGCGCTCGATCGCGGTCGTCGGCGCGTCGCCTCGGTCCGACCTCGCGCCGACAGTCCGCAACAACCTGACCGTGATGGGCAGCGCGACCCGGATCCACTTCGTCAACCCGAAATATCGCGAGGCGTGGGATCAGCCGTGCTACCCCGACCTGGCTTCGCTGCCCGAGGTCCCGGACGCCGTCCTGATCGCGGTCAACCCGCTCCGCGCTGCGGCGCTCACCCAGGAAGCCGCGGATGTCGGGGCCAGGGCGGTCCTCATCCCGGGCGGCGGCGTGGTCGAGGGCGGTGCGGACGCGGCCCGGATGCAGCGCGAGGTCCGGGCCATCGCGATCCGTCATGGGTTGGCCGTGATCGGCCCGAACTGCATGGGGATGGTCGATCTGACCACCAACTCGGCCCTCTACATCGGCGACGTCAACCCGTGGCTGCCACGGGGTGGGGTGGCCGGGATCGCCCAGAGCGGCAGCGTCACCGACGCGTTCATCCATTCGGGGACGCGGATCGGGTTCAGCCGGATCGTGGGCAGCGGTGCCGAGATCGTGCTCGACGTGTGCGACTACCTCGCCCACTCGCTGGCGGATCCGGAGACCCACACGATCATCCTGTTCGTCGAGGGCTTCAAGCGCCCGGAGCGGTTCCTGGCCCTGGCCGACCGGGCCCTCGAGATGGGCAAGCCCATCCTGGCCGTCAAGGTCGGCCGGTCGGCCCAGGCTCAGGAGGCGGCCGTCGCCCACAGCGGCTCGCTTGCGGGCGAGGACCGGGTAACGGACGCGGCGCTGGCTGCTGCCGGGGTGGTCCGTTGCGCGGATCTCGACGAGCTGCTCGAGGCGGCCGAGCTCCACGCGGGCTGCCATCGCCTGGGCCGCTCGGTCGGTCGCGCGCGGACCGGCGTCGTGACCGTGTCGACCGGCGAAGCGTCGCTGATCGCCGATCTTGCCGAGGAGACCGGTCTCGATCTGCCGCCGGTCCCGGACGCGGCGCGGGCGGCGATCCTGCGCGATCTTCCCACGATGGGCTATATCGGCAACCCGATCGATCCGTGGGGCGCCGCCGACGAGACCGTCTGCTATCCAGCGGTCATGCGTGGGTTCGCCGAGTCGGGCGCCTACGACGTCCTGGCGATCGTCCACGACTTCCCGTATCGCTCGTTGCCCGCCGAAGTCGGGGTGGCCCGGACGGTGACCCAGGCGCTGCTCGACGCCAGCGTGGGTCATCCCCAGCTCCTCCCGGTCTACATCTCGCTGACCAGCGGCGAGCCGACCCCGGAGGTTCAGGCGATGCTCGACGGCGCCGGCGGTGTCCCACTCCTGCGCGGCGCCCGCGAGGCCGAGCGAGCGATTGTCGGACGGGCGTGGTGGGAAGCCCGCCGAACCGCCCGCGCGTCGGCCGCTCCGGCCCGCCCGGCCTGGCCAGCCCTGGCCGACGACCGGACGGTGTATGGCCACGACGAAGCGACCGACGCCCGGGCGGATCCGGGCGACCCCGCGGCGGCTACTCCGCCAGCCAATCGGCGAACCCTGTCCGAGTTCGACAGCCTCGCCCTGCTGCGCGCCGCCGGCCTGTCAGTCGTCGAAGCGTTCGCGGCCGCGGACCCGGATGAGGCCGTTGCGGCCGCGGCGCGGTTCGCCGATCGTCCGGTCGCGGTCAAGCTTGCCGCGTCTGGATTGGCCCACAAAAGTGATGTCGGCGGCGTCCGACTGGGACTGATCGGGTCGGCCGCCGTCCGCGCCGCGGCCGCGGAGCTGCTGGCCGAAGGCCGTCGGCTCGGGCTGGCGGTGGAGGGCGTCATCGTCGAGCCGATGGCCGCGCCCGGGCTCGAGCTGATCGTGGGCATGACCCGCGACCCCTTGTTCGGGCCGGCCGTCCTGGTGGGCCTTGGCGGCGTCCTCGCCGAGGTTCTCGACGACACCGCGGTCCGCCTCGCCCCGATCGATCGCGATGGCGCCATGGCGATGCTCGGTGCCCTCCGCGGGGCCGCCCTGCTCGATGGCGCTCGGGGCCGGCCGGCGGTGAACCGGCTCGCGGTCGCGGACCTGATCGCCGACCTGTCTCGGCTGGCCTGGGAGCGTCCGGATCTGCTCGAGGTGGACCTCAACCCGGTGATCGCCACGGCCGAGGGCGCCCTGGCCGTCGACGCGCTCGTCGTCCTGGCGGAGCTGGCTGGTGGTTGAGGGCGACCTCCTCCGGGTCGAGCCGACCCGGTGGGGCGTTCGGCTCATCCTCGATCGACCGGAGGTGCTCAACGCCCTCAACCACGACCTCCTTCAGGCGCTCGACCGGGCGATCCTCGCGGCCGCGACCGACCCGGCCGTTCGGGTCATCGTGATTGCCGGCGCCGGTCGGGCGTTCAGCTCCGGCTACGACCTCAACGAGGAGGTCGACGAAGTCATCGAGGGGCCGCTCCAGTGGCGGGACCTGCTGGCCCAGGACATCGCGGTGACCCTCCGGGTGTGGAGTTGCCCGAAGCCGGTCATCGCCCAGGTCCATGGCTATTGCCTGGCCGGGGGTCTCGAGCTGGCCATGGCCTGCGATCTCATCGTCGCCGCCGTGGGGACCCGGCTGGGCGAGCCGGAGATCCGCTACGGATCGGCGCCGGTGACGCTGCTCATGCCGGCCCTGATCGGTCAGAAGAAGACCCGCGAGCTGCTCCTGACCGGGGACCTGATCGATGCCGCCGAGGCGGAGCGGATCGGGCTGGTCAATCGGGTCGTCCCGGCCGACCGGCTGGCCGACGAGGTCGACGCCCTGGCCGACCAGATCGCTCGCACCCCACCCGAGGTCCTCCGTCTGACCAAGCAGATGCTCAACCGGGCGATGGACGCGGCCGGCCTCCAGGAGGCGATCGCGGCCGGGCTCGACCTCGGCTCGATCATCAATTCCGCCGACACGCCCGAGCAGCGCGAGTGGGACACGATCGTCCGGCGCGACGGGGTCAAGGCCGCGCTTGCCTGGCGCGATCGCCGCTATGAGACCGATCGACCTGACCCTTCTGGCGGACCGGCCACGCCGAAGGGCTAGTCCTCGTTCGGTGCGCCCGGGCACACCACCAGGGCCCGGCCATGCACGACGTCGGACCAAGGTACCGGGCGGGATAGCCCAACCGTCATCTGTCGGTCTACGACAGAAGTGGGGTCAGATACCCATGACCGGTGCACCGCGGACTCGCGAGACACCTTCCCGGCAGGGCACGGTCGAACCGATCGACCCGGGTCGACGCCCAACGGTGGCCGACCCGCCCCTCCAGAGGTGCGCGCGCTATGGACCAGCTGAACGAGACCCTCCAGCCACAGCCCCGCCGGCGTCGTCGCCGTGGGCTGATCGCCCTGCTGCTGACCCTGTCCGTCGGGACCATCGGGGCCGGCGTGTTCTCGCTGGCGATCTTCACCGACACCGATACAGCGACCGGCGCATTCAGTACCGGGACCGTCGACATCGCGACCACCCCGACCGCCCTGTTCACGGTCACCGGAATGCTTCCCGGCGACTCGGGCAGCGCGAACCTGACCGTGGCCAACAACGGGACCGCCCAGCTCCGGTACGCAATGACCAGCGTCAGCACCAATGCGGATGCCAAGGCCCTGCGCGACCAGCTCCAGCTGTCGATCAAGGCCGGTGCCTGCCCCGGCGCCGGGGCCGCCCTCTACAGTGGCGCGCTCAATGGCGCCTTGTTCGGGAGTCCCACCCAGGGTGCCCAGGCCGGCGACCGCAACCTCGCCTCGGGGACGAGCGAGCAGCTCTGTTTCGCCTGGAGCCTGGCCCTGGCCACCGGTAATGCCTACCAGAACGCGACCACGACGGCGACCTTCACCTTCGCCGCCGAGCAGACCACCAACAACCCCTGATCCGCCTTCTTCGCTGCACCGCCTGAAGCGGCCCGTCCGGAGGACCACCCGGACGGGCCGGCCATGGCGGCGTCGGCGCTTCAACCACGTTCGGAGCGCGCCCGAATGGCCATCCGCCTCAGCCCGATGACGTTCGTCCGCTGGCTGATCGACGCGGCCATCGTGGGCCTCGTCGTGGCGGTCCTGGTCGGCGTCGGACTCATTCGGCTGTTGCCCCTGACCGGGCACGAGACCAGGATCATCGCCGGGCCATCGATGGAGCCGAGCCTGCCCCTCGGGTCGCTGGTCATCCTGGACCGGGTCACCGGGTCCGACATCCTGCCCGGGGACATCGTCACGATCCGGATCGCGAACGGCGCCGCGCCGTACACCCATCGGGTGACCCGTCTCCTGACGATCGACGGCGTCCCCTATCTGGAGACCAAGGGCGACGCCAACGCGGCGCCCGATCCGACGACCGTGCCGGCCTCGACAGTCAGCGGACGGGTGGCCGTCGGCCTGCCCCTACTGGGCTACCTGCTCGCGCTGTTGACGATGCCAAGCGGCGTCCTCGCGATCCTGGGGCTTGGGTTCAGCCTCGTCCTGCTCGCCCTCCTGCTCGACCCGCCCGAGGGGTCGAGGGTCGCGAGTCCCGGGCGGGCCCGACCCGCTCCGACGCTCGATGAGCGACTGCGACGCCACCTCGCGACGACCCCGCGCCGGGCCCGCCGCGCCGGCCTGCGCCTCCGATGAGGCCGCGGTCCTCCGTTGGGATCGCGCTGGTCGTGCTGGTCGCGGCGCTCGGCTCCGCGAACCTGTCACTCGCCCTGTCCACCGACTCCGACACCATCTCTGGTGCGGTGACCACCGACACTCTGCTCGCGCCGACCGGCCTGGGCGCCACCGGTGGCCTGTCCGTCTCGCTGTCGTGGACGGCCACGACCAAGACCTGGGCAACCGGCTACCACGTCTATCGAGCGACCACGGCGGGTGGCCCGTACAGCCTCGTCGGCACGGTCACCCCGCGGACGACGGTGACCTTCGCCGACGGCCCGGCCAGCGGGACCTGGTACTACACGGTTCGCGCCTACTTCCAGAGCTGGGAGAGTGCCGACGCCGGCCCGGTCAGCGCGATGGTCCAGGCCCAGACCGGCTATAAGCCATGCGTCGCCGCCTCGAACGCCGCCGACGCCAGCGGAGCCGGCGACAATAACGGCTACGAGACGAACCCGATCCGGGTCTGTACCGACGACTCGTCCTTCGCGACGGACTCGAACAGCGGCACCGGTGGGACCCAGTCGTGCGGTGCGGCGGCCGTCCCGGACGCCACCAAGGACCGCCACCGGTTCTGGGGCTACGCGCTGGGTCTGCCCGCATCGGTCACGTCGATCGACGGGATCCAGCTCCGGGCGGACCTCGCCCTCAACAACGTAACCGGCACGACCGCCCTGTGCGCCCAGCTGTCGTGGGATGGCGGGACCACCTGGACGAGCCTCAAGACGCAGGCGATTGCCAGCGCGGCCGAGACGACCTACACCTTCGGCGGGACGGCCGACACCTGGGGCCGGGCCTGGACCACGACCCAGCTCAATACGACCAACCTGCGAGTCCGGATCGTCGACGCTTCGACCCTGACCACCAAGCAGTTCCAGCTCGACTACCTCGCCGTCCAGGTGACCTACACGCCGTAGACCGCCCGGCAGGCTCGATCGCCGATCCCGACGCATCGCCGGGTACACTCCCGGCCATGCCTGATCGACCCCGGCGGACGGCCGCCGACCTGCTCGTCGAGTGCCTCGAGGCGGAGGGCTGCCGGTTCGTCTTCTCGGTCCCCGGCGAGGAGACGATGGACATCCTCGATGCCCTCAGCCGGTCGGAGCGGATCCGCCACATCACGACCCGCCACGAGCAGGGCGCGGCGTTCATGGCCGACGTCCATGGCCGGCTGACCGGCCAGGTGGCGGTCGCCATGGCTACCCTTGGCCCGGGCGCCACCAATCTGGTGACGGGGGTCGCAGACGCCTATCTCGACCGCGCCCCGATGGTCGCGATCACCGGCCAGACCGGCTCGGACAAGCTCCACAAGGAAGCCCACCAGCTGGTCGACATCGTCCGGATGTTCGGCCCGGTGACGAAGTGGAACACCCGGGTCGAGCGGATCGATGCGATCCCCGAGATCGTCCGCAAGTCGTTCCGTGTCGCCGAGCTCGAGAAGCCCGGCCCGACCCACATCGAGCTGCCCGAGAACCTCGCCGCGATGGCCCCCGAGTCGGGCGATGCCACCCAGCCCCTCGAGCCGACGCGGACCTACCTGCCCGAACCGACCGATGAGGCGATCGATCATGCCGCCCGGCTCATCGCGGCCTCCAGTCGGCCGATCGTGCTGGCCGGCAACGGAGTCCTCCGTCGGCACGCCTCAGAGGACCTGCGGGCGTTCGCCCGGGGCCTCCACGTCCCGGTCGCGGTCACGTTCATGGGCAAGGGCGCGATCGACGACCGCTCGCACCTGTCGCTGATGGCCGTCGGCCTCCAGGCGCGCGACCACGTCCTGACCGGGTTCGACCGGGCCGACCTGGTCGTGTCGGTCGGTTACGACCTGGTCGAATACGCCCCAAGTCGGTGGAACCCGGAAGGGACCAAGCCGATCATCCACATCGATACCCAACCGGCCGAGGTCGACGCCGACTACCGCCCGACCGTGGAGCTCATCGGCGACATCGGGGGCACCCTGCAGCGGCTGCTCCGCGCACTTCTCCCAGTGGGCATCGGCGGGCGCGACGCGACGGCCCGCCACGCCTCGAAGGAGATCCTGGTCAACGCCGACCTCCGGACCGCCCTGCTCCACGACCTCAGGGCCTACGAGGCGGACGACGGTTTCCCGATCCGGCCACAGAAGGCGATCGCCGACCTGCGCCGGGCGCTGGCCCCCGAGGACATCGTGGTCTCGGACGTCGGCGCCCACAAGGTCTGGGTGGCCCGGCTCTACCAGGCCTACCAGCCAAACACGGTGATCATCTCGAACGGCTTCGCCGCGATGGGCATCTCGCTGCCCGGGGCGATCGCGGCCAAGCTCGTCCATCCCGAGCGACGGGTCGTCGCCCTGTGCGGCGACGGGGGCTTCCTGATGAACAGCCAGGAGCTCGAGACGGCCAAGCGGATCGGCGCCGCGGTGACCGTGGTGGTCTGGCGTGACGACGGCTATGGCCTGATCGACTGGAAGCAGCGCAACGAATTTGGCCGCCCGTTCGGGGTCGAGTTCGGCAACCCGGACTTCGTGGCCTTCGCCGAGAGCTTCGGGATTGCCGGCTTCCGGGTGTCGTCCGCGGCCGACCTGTACCCAACCCTGGTCCGGGCCCTCGAGGTTCCCGGTCCATCGCTGGTCGAGGTCCCGATCGACTATCGCGAAAACCTCCGCCTGACCGAACGCCTGGGCGCCCTGGCAGTCGGCGCATCCTGAGCGGCGCACCTTGGCGGTGCGAACGGACACCAAAAACCGTGCTCGATTGGGACCATCGATGGGGGACCTCGGGTACCATCGGCCCATCTCTTCCCACGGCGCGCGTCGCGTGCCACCCAGTGTCCGCAGGGGGAACCTTTATGCTTTCCGACCAGCGCACCGCTCGCCAAACGCGACCGGCGGTGAGAGCCCTGATCGCCTCGATTACCGCGATCTTTGCGATCGGCCTGGTAGCCGTCGTCCCGGTCGTGGCGGTTACGCCGGCCGCCCCCGGCCCCGGCTTCGTCGACTTCATCTACAAGCCCGATGCCGACGGCACGGGCGGCGACGACGTCACCTCGTATCGAAACCAGAGCAAGCTGTGGTTCAACGATGGGAAGTGGTGGGGGATCCTGTTCGACAAGACCGGCCCGACCGGCAACGGGACCTTCCGGATCCAGAGCTTCACCATGGCCACCCAGGCCTGGACGACCGGCAACACCGCAACCCAGGTCGACAGCCGCAATCGGTCGAACGCCGACGCGCTGTGGGATGGGACCAACCTGTGGGTGGTCTCGTCGCATGTCCACGGTCGGAACTGGGCGCCCAATGGCGACCTCCGGTTGTACAAGTACAGCTACAACGCGACGACCAAGGTCTACACGATCGCGTCTGGGTTCCCGAAGACCCTGTTCACCAACGGACCCGATCCTGACCCGATCAACAAGGTCATCGCCGCCCCGAGCGGCACCTTTGCCGCCACGATCGCCAGGGCCCCAAACGGGCTCCTCTGGATCGCCTATCGCTACTCGACCTCGATCGAGGTCCTGCACTCGACCACCAGCGCCGGCACGGTCTGGACCGCGCCGTTCGTGGTCCCCGGGATGGGCAACCCCGTCACCACCAATGACATGGCCGCGATCACCGTGACCGGGACCAACGGCGTTGGCGTGCTCTGGAGCAACCAGACCCCGGGCGATGAGGCGTTCTACTTCGCCGCTCACAAGGACGGCGACATCGACGCCACCTGGGGTCTGCGCGAGACGGCGTTCGGTGGTACCGGGACGGCCTCGGCCGACGGTCACATCAGCCTCAAGACCGACGCCAGCGGCCGAGTCATTGCCGCCGTCAAGACGAGTCGGACTGCCGGCGCCGATCCGCTGATCACCGTCCTCGCTCGGACCGGCAACGCCGACGTTGGCGGGACCTGGACCGCGCACACCGTGTCGAGCGTGTCTCAGAAAGGCACCCGGCCGGTCCTCGTTCTCGATAGCGAGAACACCCAGGCCAACGTGTTCATCACCGACACCAGCGCCGGGGTCGGACACTACCTGATCACCCGGCGCGTCGCGCCACTCGGCTCGCTGAGCTTCGGAAGCGCCTCGATCGGGACTCCGTTCATCAGTAACACCGCCACCGGCGCGTTGAACAACGGGACATCGACCAAGCAGGTCACCTCGATCACTTCGGGGATCATCCTCGAGGCCGAGGACATGTCCCTCCGAACCTATCTCCATGGTTGCGCGGGCTCGGCCTGCCCGGTCGCCCCGGTCGCTGCCTTCAGCGGGACGCCACTGACTGGCGAAGGACCGCTCGCGGTCCAGTTCACCGACGCGTCGACCGGTTTACCGGCCACTTGGGCGTGGACGTTTGGGGACGGTGGGACCTCCACCCTTCAGAATCCGAGCCATACCTTCAATCCGGGCAGCTGGACGGTCTCGCTGACCGTGACCAACGCCGTGGGCATGAATACGCACACTGAGACCGACTATGTGGTCGCATCCGTCCCGGCCGCGGCCACCTACACAGCGATCACGCCGGTCCGGGTGATGGACACCCGGGACGGGACCGGCCTGCCGGGTGCGGCCAAGCTCGTGAACGGCAGCCCGATCAGCTTCGCAGTCGCCGGCTTGCATGGGATCCCGGCCAACGCCGTGGCGATCACCGGCAACCTGACGGTGACCGGCCAGTCGAAGGCCGGCTTTGGCTTCCCC
>Ga0080064_1001944_pt1 | contig 38177 bp, 28 predicted proteins | sample Subgrocontami54m_FD_69260 | JGI IMG/M metagenome (GOLD analysis project Ga0080064, IMG submission 69260) | Subsurface groundwater microbial communities from S. Glens Falls, New York, USA - GMW46 contaminated, 5.4 m (SPADES assembly) (version 2) ...
GCCGATTCATGGAGCTCGAGCGGGGGCGCCTGGCGAAGCTCGCTCGCGCGTGGCTCGAGCTGGAGCGGGAGCGCCCGGGCTTCGAGGTCGCGGCGATCGAGAGCAAGCGCCCGGTGAGCTTCGGCGGCGTCACGGTGTACGCGAAGCTCGACCGCATGGACAGGCTCGATGCGGGCGGCCACGCCGTCCTCGACTACAAGACCGGCAACGCGAGCGTCGGCGACTGGCTGGGCCCGCGTCCCGACGATCCGCAGCTTCCGCTCTACGCAGTGAGCCAGGGCGAACCCGGGGGCGAAGCCGTTGCGGCCGTGGCCTTCGCCCGGATCAAGGTGGGCGAGATGGCGTTCAGGGGCATCGCGCGCGAGGAGGGCCTCGTCCCCGGCGTGGGCACCGTCGACAAGCAGCGCTCCGGCGCCGCCAGGCAATATGCCTCGTGGGACGATCTGCTCGAGCGCTGGCGGGGCGAACTCGAATCGCTCGGCCGCGAGTTCGCCTCGGGCGATGCGCGCGTGGATCCCAAGCGCGGCGAGCAGACCTGCCGCTACTGCGGGCTCGAGCCGCTGTGCCGGATCAACGAGCGCTCGCCACGTTCCCTCGGCGCTGGGCAGGGGGAGGAATGACCGATCCTCTTTCCGGCGCCGACTGGCGCGCGCGGCTGGAGGCGCTCGACCCCTCGCGATCCTTCATTGTCCAGGCGCCGGCGGGCTCGGGGAAGACCGAGCTGCTCATCCAGCGCTACCTCGTGCTGCTCTCGCACGTCGGCAGCCCCGAGGAGATCGCCGCGATCACCTTCACCCGCAAGGCCGCGGCGGAGATGAGAAGGCGCGTGCTCGAATCCCTGGCCGCGGCGCGCGGCGAAGAAAGGCCGGCCGAGCCGCATCGGGCGCTGACCTGGGAGCACGCGCGCGCGGTGATCGAGCGCGACCGCGCGCTCGGCTGGCGGCTGGAGGAGAACTCCGCGCGGCTTCGCATCCAGACGATCGACGCGCTGTGCGCCTCGCTCACGCGCCAGATGCCGGTGCTCGCCGCCTTCGGCGCGCAGCCGCGCAGCATCGAGGACGCGGGGCCCCGCTACCGCGAGGCCGCGCGCGCCACGCTCGCGCTGCTGGAGGACGAGGGCAAGGCTGCCGGGGACGTGGCGAAGCTCCTCGCGCACCTGGACAACAACCTCGGCGTCGCCGAAGACCTGCTCGCCGGAATGCTGCGCAAGCGCGACCACTGGCTGAGGAACCTCCACAGCGCCGATGACCGCAAGGCCCTGGAAAGCGCGCTCGGCGCCGTGCGTCGCGAGGCGATGGCGCGGGTGCGCGCGCTTGCGCCCGCGGGCGAAACCGGCGAACTCCTCGCCCTCGCCGCCTACGCCGCCCGGAATCTGGCGGCCGACGACAGGGAATCGACGCTCCGCGATTGTGCCGACCTGGGCGGCCTGCCCGGCACGGGCGACGCCGACCTGTTCGCGTGGCTCGGCCTGGCGGAGCTGCTGCTCACGGCATCGGGCGATTGGCGCAAGGCCGCCGACGCGCGCATCGGATTTCCCGTCGGTGCCGACAAGGCGGGCAGGGCGGCCGCGAAGGAATGGAAGGGGCGCCACAGCGCGCTGGTCGCAGGCCTCGCCGACTCGGAGGATCTGCGCGGGGCGCTCGAGGCACTTCGCCGCCTGCCTCCCGCGCGCTACACCGACGCGCAGTGGGATGCGCTCGGCGCCATCGCGGACCTGCTTCCGCTCGCGGTGGCCGAGCTCAAGCTCGTGTTCGCGTCGCGCGGCGAGGCCGATTTCGTCGAGATCGCGCAAGGCGCGCTCGCGGCGCTCGGCGAGCCCGACGCCCCCACCGATCTGCTGCTCTCGCTCGACTATCGCATCCACCACATCCTCGTGGACGAGTTCCAGGACACCTCGTTCACGCAGTTCGAGCTGCTGGAGATGCTCACCGCGGGCTGGCAGGGGGGAGGCGGCGACGGCCGCACGCTGTTCCTGGTCGGCGACCCGATGCAATCGATCTACCGCTTCCGCGAGGCCGAGGTGGGCCTGTTCCTGCGCGCGCGGCAACGCGGCATCGGGCAGGTGGCGCTCACGCCGCTCACGCTCTCGGCGAACTTCCGCTCGCAGGCGGACATCGTCGACTGGGTGAACCGCGCATTCGAGCAGGTGATGCCGCCGGCGGAGAACATCGCCGCGGGCGCGGTGCCCTACTCGCCCTCGGAGCCCGTGCACCCGGCGCAAAGCGGCGCGGTGCTCGTGCACGCCTTCTTCAACGGCGACGCTCAAGGCGAGGCCGCTCAGGTGGCGGCGCTCGTCGAGAGCGCGCAGGCCGAAGACCCCGAAGGCAGCATCGCCGTGCTGGTGCGCAACCGCAGCCATCTCGTGGAAATCGTGCCGCGCCTGAAGGAGCGCGGCTTGCGATTTCGCGCGATCGAGATCGAACCGCTCGGCCACCGCCAGGTCGTGCAGGACCTGCTCGCGCTCACGCGCGCGCTCGCGCATCCCGCCGACCGCCTCGCCTGGCTCGCCTTGCTGCGCGCGCCCTGGTGCGGGCTCTCGCTCGCCGACCTGTTCGCGCTCGTTGCCGCGTCCCCCTCCGACGACGGGCGCCCGGGAGCGGGTGTGGCCAAGAATCATCAAGATTTGTTTGCGGATATCGGCTCTCCATCTGGCACGGCAAAGAATCCGCTTGTCGGAATTGACAAACGCACCGTTGCAGAAATGCTTGGCGACGAGCGCCGCCTCGCGCGGCTCGGTGCCGATGGCCGTGCGCGCATCGAGCGCGTGCGCCCGGTGCTCGCCCACGCCATGGCGGAGCGGCTTCGCGGCAGCCTGCGCGAGCGCGTCGAAGCCGCCTGGCTCGCCCTCGGCGGCCCCGCCTGCGTCGAGGACGACACCGACCTCGAAGACGCAGAGATCTACCTCGACTATCTGGAGGACTCCGAGGAGGCGGGCGAGATCGCCGACCTCGCGGCGCTCGAGGAAGGCGTGGCGAAGCTCTACGCGCTGCCCGACTTGCACGCCGGCGAGGGGCTGCAGATCATGACCATCCACAAGGCCAAGGGCCTGGAATTCGACACCGTCATCCTCCCCGGCCTCGGCGGGCTCTCGGGAAAGGACCGGAGGGACCTGTTCATCTGGATGGAGCGCGTCGCCGCGGGAGAGGGCGACTCGCAGCTCCTGCTCGCCCCGATCAACCCGACCGGCAGCGACAAGGATCCGATCTACGAATACATCCGCGACTTCGACAGGGAAAAGACCGGACACGAAAACGGCCGTCTCCTGTATGTCGCGGCGACGCGCGCGAGGAAGCACCTGCATCTGGTCGGCGACACGCGCCTTCAGGCAGACGACGAAGGGCCCGCACCCGAAGTCCCGGGCGCCGGCTCTCTCCTTGCCAAACTCTGGCCAGCGGTCGAATCCGATTTCGCCGAAGCCGCGCGCCAGGCGCCGCTTTCGATATCCCCGGTCTCAGGGCAGGGGTCGGCGCGAGGCGCGGGAGCGGGTCCCGTCGACCAGGACCTCCGCCGCCTGCCCTCGAACTGGGCCCTCCCCGAGGCCCCGTGCGCCGCGGCCTGGACCGCGCCAAGGGACCTCGAGCGCGCCCGGGAGCAGATCGAATTCTCCTGGGCCGGCGAAACCGCGCGCCGCGTCGGCAGCGTCGTCCACCGCTGGCTGCAGCGCATCGCCGAGGACGGGATGCAAGGCTGGAACCGGGCGCGCGTCGAGGCAATGCGCGACGCGTTCCGCGGCGAGCTCGCGGCGCAGGGCGTGGAAGACGGCGAATTGGCCGCAGCGGCCGGGCGCGTCGCCAGGGCGCTCGCGAATTCGCTCGACGATGCGCGCGGCCGATGGCTGCTCGGCCCGCAAGGGGATGCGCGCAGCGAATACCGGCTGAGCTCCGTCGTCGACGGCGAGCGCCGTCACCTCGTCATCGATCGGATGTTCGCCGACGCGCAAGGCAGGCGGTGGATCGTGGATTACAAGGCGGGCAGCCACGAGGGCGCCGAGGTCGACGCGTTCCTCGATCGGGAGCGCCTGCGCCACCGCGCGCAGCTGGAGCGCTACGCGCGCGCGCTGGGCGAAGGCAAGACAGCCTCGCTCGGCCTGTATTTCCCGGCGGTGCCGGGATGGCGCGAGTGGCGGTATCCCGGCGAAGAGGAGGCCGGCACGTCATGATGCCGCCCAGGTGAGCTACACTCTATTGCCCGATGGCGACGGGTGCAAACCCGATGTAAACCAATAATGGCCAGAAGGACTGCTAAAGGGGGACCTATGCTACGCAGCATCGCTACCGGAATCTGCCGCCTCTGCCTCTGTCTCGCGGCGGCGAGCGCCATCGCGCAGGACTATCCCAGCCGGACGATCAACATGGTCATCGGCTTTGCGCCGGGCGGGGGTACCGACACCGCCGCGCGCATCATCGCCAAGAAGCTCGGCGAGGAAATGGGCCAGTCGGTGGTGGTCGAGAACAAACCGGGTGCCGGCGGCAACATCGCCACCGACTACGTCGTGAAGTCGGCGCCGGACGGCTACACGATCCTGCTCGGATCGGTCGGCTCGCTCACCGTGGCGCCGCACATCGTCGCCAAGCTGCCCTACGACCCGCGGCGCGACCTCGCGCCGATCACCATGGCCGTCGTGTTCGCGAACGTGCTGGTCGTCCACCCTTCGCTCAACGTCAAGACGCTCGCCGAGTTCGTCGCACTCGCCAAGGCGAAGCCGGGCACGGTCACTTACGGCTCCTCGGGGATCGGCGGCGCCGGACACCTCGCCGGGGCGCTGTTCAGCAGCGTGGCGGGGATCGACATCGTGCACGTTCCCTACAAGGGCGGCGGGCCGGCGGTCAAGGACCTGATCGGCGGCCAGATTCCCGCGGTTTTCGCCACGCCCGCGTCGTCCGGCGCGTTCGTCAAGGCGGGCAGGATCATCGCGCTCGCAACGACCGGAGCGAAGCGCTCCGCCTACATGCCCGAGGTGCCGACGGTCGCCGAGTCGGGCTATCCCGGCTACGAAGCGACCAACTGGTATGCCTACATGGCGCCGGCGAAAACGCCCAGGGAGATCCTGGTGCGCCTGCACCGCGACCTGGTGAAGGTGCTGGGCGCGCAGGACATCCGCGACCAGTTGAACGGACACGGCCTGGAGCCCATGCCCGGGACGAGCGAAGAGCTCGCCGCTTACATCGAGCGCGAATACGCCACCTGGGGCAAGGTCGTGAAGGACGCCAACATCACGGTGAACTGAGCGGCTCCGCTGCGCGCGGATTCTGCTGATCGCGAGCTGGAAAAGCTGGAACGAAGGGGGTTGGTGTTGTCCATTTCAATCTCGTGTTTTTGTTCAGTTGCGAAGTTGCAACTGAACAAAAACACGAGACGTATTGAAAACCAAAGGCTTCGCCGGAATATCGTCAACAGTAAACTCATTACTGACAAGAGGTCGAAATGGTCCTGCTCGAATTTTCCATGTCTCCGTTCGACAAGGGGGAGAGCCTCGGCGAATACGTGGCGCGCTCCCTGGACATCGTCGACAAGAGCGGCCTGCCCTACCAGTTGACGCCCATGGGTACCATCGTCGAGGGCGAGTGGGACCAGGTGATGGCGCTCGTCACGGCCTGCTTCCAGGCGATGAGCAAGGACTGCGGCAGGATTTCGACCTCGATGAAGATCGACTATCGGGCCGGCAAGTCCGGGCGCCTGAAAAGCAAGATCCGTTCTGTCGAAGGCAGGCTGGGCAGGACGCTTTCCACCTGAGCCTGAGCCGGACAAGCCGGAATCAAAGTGGCTTATTTTATCTACTTCAATCTCGTGTTTGAAAACACGAGACGTACACAGGACCAAAATCTTCGCCGGAATCGTCAACAGTAAACCGACAAGTGACGAAGGGTCAGTTTGGGGCGGCCCCCGCCGATGGCCGTTGGTCCAGGGCTTGCGCGTCAGGAGAGCATGCCCGCGGCGATATTGATCGTCAGCGCGAGCAGCATGGTATTGAACACGAAGGCGATGAGGCCCTGCGTCATGACCAGCCGGCGCATCCGCGTCGAGGCGACGGCGATGTCCGCGGTCTGGCACGTCATGCCGATCACCATGGAGAAATACAGGAAGTCCGTGTAGACCGGCGCGTCCTGGCGGGGAAACTCGAGCGGCGCGGCGCCTTCCTTGCCGCGGGAGCCGTAATAGACGTGCGCGTAGTGCAGGGCGAACGCGGTGTGGATCAGCAGCCAGGACGCGGCGTACGTCACCGCCACCAGTCCGACGTGCATGCCCTGCAGCGCCGGCGAGACGCTCCTCAGGCTGGAGGCTTCCATGACTATGGCCGCGAGGCTCGCCACGGCGGCCGCGATCGTCAGAAACAAGACCACGGCAGCGCCGTCGTCCTGCACGCGGGCGCGCGCCCTCATGTGCTCGACCGTTGCCCGCACCATCATGAACCAGGCGAGCGCGAGATACAGGCCCGCGCCGACGTCCCAGGTGACCAGGGCGCGGGTCGCAGCCGTGAATGCCGGCGGCAGCGCGAAGAACACCAGCATCCCGGCCGCCGTCGAGATGACCAGCCGCGGATGCGCGCGGATCTGGCGCAAGAACCTGGCAGCGGGGGATGGTGCGCGGCTCATCGGTCGCCCATTATGCGCGCGACCGCGGACGTGGACAGGGCCCTGCGGGCCGAACGGCGCGGCGCGCCGGGGCGAAAAAAAGCCGGCTTGCGCCGGCTTTTTTCCACTTCGACGAATGCCGTCGGCGCTATTTCTTGTGGCACTTGGTGCAGTTCGCCGCGTCGCTCGACTTGAAGGCCTTGTCGCCGTTGTGGCAGGTGCCGCAGCTCTTGCCCGCGTTGATGTCCGCCATCTTCGACTTTCCGGCGTCCTTCTTCATCGGGAAGATCTTCGTATGACAGTCGGGGCACTTGAGGCCCGCGGCGGCATGGACTTTTCCGTCGAACGTGACCTTGCCGTTCGGAGCGGCGTACTCGGCCGTCTTCCCCGGAGGCAGCGCGGAAGCCGATCCGAAAAACACCGCCAATGCAAGCAATGCCAGCCAAGTCACTACTGTCTTCATCGTTGATCCCCTTTAAAAATGCAATATCCGGTTGCCGAAGCACCGCCATTCACCGGGCCTCGAGCGTGCCGCCCGCTCCCGGATCCGCTTGCATCATTCCAATGTGATGGGATCGCAACTTGATCTTCGTCAAATTATGCCACTTTGTCGCGGCGGCGGACACGGGGCATCGACGGGCTCGCAATCGGCGGCGGTGGATGAAAACGAGCCCGAGGAGTATCTTGGAGGCCAGAATAAAGTGACCGTTGCGGCCCCTGAATCAGGGGGCACGAGGGGATGTCCTCCCTCGACCACCGGACTCATGACCCTGTCGCAGGTCGGCATCATCTGCGGCTATCTCGGGCTGCCGTTCGAGGCGGCGTTCGCGCTGTTCATCGCGGTCGACGCGGTCGCCGATCCGCTGCGCTCGGTGATGCTGGTGCTGACGATCAACGGCGCGACCGGCGCGATCACCCCGCGCGAGGCCGCGGTGGCGGAGGCGCCCGCCGAAGGCGCCGGCCCGCTGCCGGTTCCGGCCGATTAGGGTGTCCCGGGCAAGTCGGGCGAGCGCGCGTGGAGTAGCATCGGGCAAGCATCGAAACGTCACGGAGGAAACGATGGCCGAAAAAAACGAAAAGCAGGAAAAGCCGGTCGGGCTCAACATCAGGCTCGCCCCGGTCGACAACTCCGATCAGCCGGTGTTCGCCAACTTCACGCGCCTGCACGGCTCGCCGGGCATGGTGTTCGTCGACTTCGGCTTTCTCGATCCGACGGCGCTCTCCGCTTTGTCGCAGCTCGCGCGCTCGGGCGGCGAAATAGCCGAGACGCTGACCGGCAAGCTCGCGGTGAGGGTCGCGCTCGGTTACGATTCGCTTGCCGCACTGCACCAGCAACTCGGCCAGGTGATGGCGGGCCTGGAAGCGCAGCGCACCGAACAGGCCGCGCTGGCGGGGAAGGGCGCCAAGCGCTGAACCCGGGGTTCCAGTACCGCGGCGTGACCGCGGCTATTGACTCGCCCTCATCCGCAGGGCAGGCTCAGGCGGAATCAAGGGAGGCCGCAAGACCTTGGGCCCACTAGGGAAGGCCCCGAATACAGTGCGCGGCGAAACGCTTGTTTGCCCGCATTCGGGACATTCATGGCGTTTGGAGGCGAGGATACGCCGGTCGGCGGGCGTGAGCCGCGAGCGGTCCACCCGCCCTCCTGCGCTCGCGTGCTCCGGCCAGAGCGACCGAAGCAGGCGGTCAGCTCGACGGATTGAGCGGAGCGCGATATGCCATTGACGGCAACCGGATTCCTGCGTTCGCTGGGAAGCGGGTACACGCTCGCTCCGGCTGCCGAAGCAACACTGCAGCCCGACCTGGACGTGTCCAACACGCCCAGCCTGAGCAGCAGCTCGGTGGCGAATGGCGGGACCTTCACGTTCTATTACGACGTCCACAATTACGGCACGGGCGCGGCGGGCCCGTCCACTGCCGGCATCTACCTTTCGACCGACAGCACGATCACCACTTCGGACACGCTGCTCGTCACCAGTCCGCAGGGCGCGATCGCCGCGGGATCGTGGAGTTACACGGGCCACACTTTCGCCCTCCCGGGCACGCTCGCCGCGGGCAACTACTACATCGGGGCGATCGCCGACTACAACAACGCGATCGCCGAGTCGAACGAGACCAACAACCCGTCGGTCGGGGTGGCGATCAGCGTCACGGCGCCGAGCCAGCCCGACCTGGACGTCTACTACACGCCGACCTTGAGCGTCAGCTCGGTGGCAAAGGGCGGTAGCGTCACGATCTACTACGACGTGAACAATCTGGGCACCGGCGCGGCGGGTTCGTCCACCTCGGGCATCTACCTGTCGAGCGACAGCACGATCACCACCTCGGACACGCTGCTCACGACCGACGCGGTGGCGTCGATCGCCGCCGGTTCCTGGTACTCGGAGACCGCGAGCATCACCATTTCCAGCACGCTCGCCGCCGGCACCTACTACATTGGCGCGATCGCCGACTACAACAACGCCATCGCCGAGTCGAACGAGACCAACAACCCCTCGGTCGGGGTAGCGATCAGCGTCACCGCGCCGAGCCAGCCCGACCTGGACGCCTACTCCACGCCGTCCTTGAGCAGCAGCTCGGTGGTGAAGGGCGGGACGGTCACGCTCTTTTACGACGTGGTCAATTGGGGCAACGGCGCGGCGGGTTCGTCGGTTTCGGGGATCTACCTGTCTACCGACAGCACGATCACGACCTCGGACACGCTGCTCACGACCGACGCGGTGGCGTCGATCGCCTCCGGCTTCCTGGGTGTCTCGTCCTCGGAGAGCGTGAGCATCACCCTCCCCAGCACGCTCGCCACCGGCACCTACTACATCGGGGCGATCGCCGACTACAACAACGCCATCGCCGAGTCGAACGAGACCAACAATCCCTCGAGCGGGGTCGCGATCAGCGTCACCGCGCCGAGCCAGCCCGACTTGGACGTCTATTACACGCCATCCTTGGGCAGCAGCACGGTAGCGAAGGGCGGGACGGTCTCGTTTTTCTACGACGTGGACAATCTGGGCGCGGGCGCAGCGGGTTCGTCGGTCTCGGGTATCTACCTGTCCACCGACAGCACGATCACGATCTCGGACACGCTGCTCGCCACCGACGCGGTGACATCGATCGCCGCCGGTTCCTGGTCCTGGGAGAGCGCGAGCGTCACGATCCCGAGCACGCTCGCCACCGGCACCTACTTCATCGGCGCGATCGCCGACTACAACGACGCCGTCGCCGAATCGAACGAGACCAACAACCCCTCGGTCGGGGTCGCGGTCAGCGTGGTCGCGCAGATGCTGCCCGACCTGGACGTCTACTACACACCGTCTCTCCTGAGCACTTCGGTGGTGCAGGGCGGGACGGACACCCTCTATTACGCGGTCGACAACCTCGGCACGGGCGCGGCCGGCGCCTCGGTCTCGGGGATCTACCTGTCGACCGACAGCACGATTACGACCTCGGACACGCTGCTTACGACCGACGCGGTGGACTCGATCACCGCCGGTTCCCGGTCCTCGGAGAGCGTGAGCATCACCATCCCTTCCACGCTCGCCACCGGCACCTACTACATCGGAGCTATAGCCGACTACGACAACGCGATCTCCGAGTCGAACGAGACCAACAACCCATCGGTCGGGGTCGCGCTCAGCGTCACCGTGGGAGGGCAGGCGGACCTCGACGTCTACTACACGCCCGTGCTGAGCAGCAGTTCGGTCGTGAAGGGCGGCACGGTCACCCTCTACTACAACGTCAACAACTTCGGCACGGGCCTGGCCGGAGCCTCCACCTCCGCGGTCTACCTCTCGACCGACAGCACGATCACGAGCTCGGACACGCTGCTGACCACGAAGAGCGAGGGAAGCCTGTCCCCGAACTACTGGTACTCCGAGATCGCGAGCATCACCATTCCGAGCACCCTCGCCACCGGCACCTACTACATCGGAGCGATCGCCGACTGCGAAAACGCGGTCGCCGAGTCGAACGAGACCAACAACCCCTCGAGCGGGGTCGCGATCAGCGTTACCGCGCCGAGCCAGCCCGACCTGGACGTCTATTACGCGCCGTCCTTGAGCAGCAGCTCGGTGGCGAAGGGCGGGACGGTCACGCTCTACTACGACGTCGACAACCTCGGCGCGGCCGCGGCGGGTTCGTCCACCTCCGGCATCTACCTTTCGACCGACAGCACGATCACCACCTCGGACACGCTGCTCACGACCGACGCGGTGGCCTCGATCGCCGCCAACTGGTGGTCCTCGGAGATCGTGAGCATCACGATCCCGAGCACGCTCGCCACCGGCACCTACTACATCGGGGCGATCGCCGACTACAACAACGCCGTCGCCGAGTCGAACGAGACCAACAATCCCTCGAGCGGGGCCGCGATCAGCGTCACCGCGCCGAGCCAGCCCGACCTGGACGTCTACTACACGCCGTCCTTGAGCAGCAGCTCGGTGGCCAAGAGCGGGACGGTCACGATCTACTACGACGTGGACAATCGCGGCAGCGGCGCGGCGGGCTCGTCGACTTCGGGGATCTACCTGTCCACCGACAGCACGATCACGACCTCGGACACGCTGCTCACGACCGATGCGGTGGCCTCGATCGCCGCCAACTGGTGGTCCTCGGAGAGCGCGAGCCTCGCCATCCCGAGCACGCTCGCCACCGGCACCTACTACATCGGTGCGATCGCCGACTACAACAACGCGGTTGCCGAGTCGAACGAGACCAACAACCCATCGGTCGGGGTCGCGATCAGCGTCACCGCGGCGGGCCAGCCCGATCTGGACGTCTACTACACGCCGATCTTGAGCAGCAGCTCGGTGGTGAAGGGCGGGACGGTCACACTCTATTACGACGTGGACAACCTCGGCATGGTCGCAGCGGGTTCGTCGACCTCCGGCATCTACATTTCGACCGACAGCACGATCACGACCTCGGACACACTGCTCACGACCGACGCGGTTGCCTCGATCGCCGCCGGCTCCTGGTCCTCGGAGAGCGCGAGCATCACGATCCCGAGCACGCTCGACACCGGCACCTACTACATCGGTGCGATCGCCGACAACAACAACGCGGTCACGGAGTCGAACGAGACCAACAACCCCTCGGGCGGAGTCTGGATCAGCGTCACCGCGGCGGGCCAACCTGACCTCGACGTCTATTACACGCCCGGTCTGAGCAGCACTTCGGTGGCGAAGGGTGGAACGGTCACGCTGTATTACGACGTGGACAATCTCGGCACCGGCGCGGCCGGTGCCTCGAGCACGGGGATCTACCTTTCCACCGACAGCACGATCACGACCTCCGACACGCTGCTCACGACCGACGCGGTGGGCTCGATCGCCGCCGGCTGGTGGTCCTCGGAGAGCGCGAGCATCGCGATCTCCAGCACACTCGCCACCGGCACCTACTACATCGGCGCGATCGCCGACTACAACAACGCGGTCGCCGAGTCGAACGAGACCAACAACCCCTCGGTCGGGGTCGCCATCAGCGTCACCGCCGCGGGACAGCCCGACCTGGATGTCTACTACACGCCGTCCTTGAGCAGCAGCACGGTGGCGAAGGGCGGGACGGTCACCCTCTACTACGACGTCGACAACCTCAGCAATTATGCAGCCGGCGCCTCGACTACGGGGATCTACCTGTCCACCGACAGCACGATCACCACCTCGGACACGCTGCTCACGACCGACGCGGTGGCGTCGATCGCCGCGCATTACTGGTCCTCGGAGAGCGCGAGCATCACCATTCCCGGCACGCTCGCCGCCGGCACCTACTACATCGGCGCGATCGCCGACTACAGCAACGCGGTCGCCGAGTCGAACGAGACCAACAACCCCTCGAGCGGGGTCGCCATCAGCGTCACCGGGGCGGGCCAGCCCGACCTGGACGTCTACTTCACGCCAACCTTGAGCAGCAGCGCAGTGGCGAAGGGCGGGACGGTCACCCTCTACTACGACGTCGACAACCTCGCCAATTATGCAGCCGGCGCCTCGACCACGGGGATCTACCTGTCCACCGACAGCACGATCACGACCTCGGACACGCTGCTCACGACCGATGCGGTGGTGTCGATCGCCGCCTACGGGTGGTCCTCGGAGAGCGTGAGCTTGGCGATCCCGGGCACGCTCGCCACCGGCACCTGGTACATCGGGGCGATCGCCGACTACAACAACGCGGTCGCCGAATCAAACGAGATCAACAACCCCTCCAGCGGGGTCGCCGTCAGCGTCACCGCGCCGAACCAACCCGATCTGGACGTCTACTTCACGCCGACCTTGAGCAACAGTTCGGTCGCGAAAGGGGGGAACGTCACGCTGTATTACGACGTAGACAATCTCGGCTCGGGCACGGCCGGCGCCTCGAGCACGGGGATCTACCTTTCCACCGACAGCACGATCACGACCTCCGACACGCTGCTCACGACCGACGCGGTGGCGTCGATCGCCGCCGGCTGGTGGTCCTCGGAGAGCGCGAGCATCGCGATCCCCGGCACGCTCGCCGCCGGCACCTACTACATCGGCGCGATCGCCGACTACAACAATGCGGTCGCCGAGTCGAACGAGACCAACAACCCTTCCGTCGGGGTCGCCATCGGCGTCACCGGGGCGAGCCAGCCCGACCTGGACGTCTACTACACGCCGAGCTTGAGCAGCAGCACGGTGGCGAAGGGCGGGACGGTCACCCTCTACTACGACGTCGACAACCTCGCCAATTATGCGGCCGGCGCCTCGACCACGGGGATCTACCTGTCCACCGACAGCACGATCACGACCTCGGACACGCTGCTCACGACCGATGCGGTGGCGTCGATCGCCGCGCATTACTGGTCCTCGGAGAGCGCGAGCATCGCGATCCCCAGCACGCTCGCCGCCGGCACCTACTACATCGGCGCGATCGCCGACTACAGCAACGCGGTCGCCGAGTCGAACGAGACCAACAACCCCTCGGTCGGAGTCGCGATCAGCGTCAGCGCTTCTAGCCAGTCCGATCTGGACGTGTACTACACGCCCGTGCTGGCCAGCACTTCGGTCGCGAAGGGCGGAACAGTCACGCTGTATTACGACGTCGACAATCTCGGCTCCGGGGCGGCCGGCGCCTCGACCACGGGGATCTACCTGTCCACCGACAGCACGATCACGACCTCGGACACGCTGCTCACGACCGATGCGGTGGCGTCGATCGCCGCCGGCTGGTGGTCCTCCGAGAGCGTCAGCATCGCGATCCCGGGCACGCTCGCCACCGGCACCTACTACATCGGCGCGATCGCCGACTACAACAACGCGGTCGCCGAGTCGAACGAGACCAACAACCCGTCGGCCGGCGTCGCCATCACCATCACCGGGAGCGACGATTACGCGGCCTCGACGTCGACGACCGGCTCGGTGAGCATCGGCGGATCGGCGACGGGCATGATCGAGACGAGCGGCGACAACGACTGGTTCCGGGTTTCACTGACGGCCGGGCAGAGCTACGAATTTCACCTCAATGCGACCAGCAGCGGCGGACTCGGCGATCCCTACCTCAATCTGTACAACAGCAGCGGAACACTGCTTACCTCGAACGACGACGGCGGCGGCAGCCTCAATTCGCTGATCAGCTTCACGGCGACAACGAGCGGCAACTATTACCTGGGCGCGCGCGCGTACTCGAGCGGAACCGGCAGCTACGTGGTTACGGCCACGTCGTCATCCACGACGAGCGACGATTATGCCGGGAGCGCATCGACCACCGGTCATGTGAGCGTCGGCGAACCGGCAACGGGCCGGATCGAAGTCAGCGGAGACGAGGACTGGTTTGCAATCAGCCTGACGGCCGGAAAGACATATTCGTTCCACCTGGATGCGGCGAGCAGCGGCGGGCTCAACGATCCCTATCTCAACCTGTACAACGGCAGCGGAACCCTTCTGAGCTCGAACGACGACGGCGGCGGAAACGCCAATTCGCTGATCACCTATACGGCGACTTCGGGCGGCACCTATTACCTGGGCGTGCGGGCTTACGGGACGGGGACCGGAAACTACGTGGTTTCGGCCACGGCGTCATCCACCACGAGCGACGATTATGGCGACAATGCGTCGACTACCGGGCGCGTGAGCGCGGGCGAATCGACGCCGGGCCGGATCGAAACCAACGGCGACCAGGATTGGTTCGCGATCAGCCTGACGGCCGGGCAGGTCTACACGTTTCATCTCGATGCGGCGAGCAGCGGCGGACTCAGCGATCCCTACCTCAGCCTCTACAACAGCAGCGGTAACCTGCTCACGTCGGACGACGACGGCGGCGGAAGCGGCAATGCGCTGATCAGCTACACGGCCACGACGAGCGGAACCTATTATCTGGGGGCGCGCGCCTACTCGAGCGGAACCGGCGACTACGTGGTTTCCGCGAATACGGTGACGACGACGCCCACGCCCACGCCCACGCCGTCGGGCGCCTACCACATCGCCATCAATTACTCGGGCAACTCCGCCTATCAATCGGTCTTCGAGGCAGCGGCGGCGAAGTGGGAGCAGGTCATCACGCAGGACCTGCCGGACGTGAATTCGAGCTCCTACGGGTCGATCGATGACCTGCTGATAAACGCATCGGTCGTCTCCATCGACGGGGTGGGCCAGATCCTCGGGCAAGCCGCGCCCGATGCGTTCCGGACCGGAAGCCTGCTCCCCTATCATGGTTTCATGCAATTCGATACGGCCGATGTCCAGGCGATGTACGAGAGGGGCACGCTGCTGGCGGTCATCGAGCACGAGATGGGGCACGTTCTGGGCTTGGGCACGCTGTGGAACAGCCTGCACTTGAAGAACGGCAATTACCAGTATGTCGGATCGAACGCCCTGGACGCCTACGTAAGCCTCGGCGGGAGCCCCGCGACCTCGGTGCCTCTGGAGCAGAACGGCGGGGCCGGGACGGCGGGCTGCCACTGGTCCGAGAGCGTGTTCAACACCGAGCTGATGACCGGCTACATCGAGGACAGCGGTACGATGCCGCTCAGCATCGTCACCATCGCTGCGCTGGAAGACCTGGGGTATACGGTCGATTTCTCGGCCGCGGATGCGTACACGCTGCCCGGACATTCCGTCGCGACGTCGGACTTTGCCCAGACCCACGCTTCCAGCTCGAGTGCGTCCAGCAGCCTTGTCGCCGCCAACAGCTCCGCGGCTCCGGCCGCCGCCGCGGTGACCAATTTCAGCGGTGTCCACCAGGTTCACTACGAAGACACGCCGTTCGCCGTCGACGTCCAGGACGCGCCCATCGCCTTGAACGGCCCGATCACGACGTTCACGGACAGTTCCATCTATTTCTTTGAACTGACCACGGGAAACAACTACCTGGTCAGGATCCAGGGGTCGTTCGAGAAGAACGGCGCCACCGAGGCGAAGGACATCAAGGGCTCCGTCGAGAGCATCTCGTTCTACAAGGGCTCGGAAATGGTCGATTCCATCGACTACGGGCAGGCCCACTCGATCAGCGCGGATACCCTTCAGAGCTGGCACAAGTACCAGTTGGAAGGGAACAACTATTTCGAATCGCAATCGGTGTCGTCGCAGGACGACGTGTGCATGGGCCTGGGCGGCGACGACGTGTTTTCGCTCGGTGGGGGCAGCGATACGATCGACGGCGGCGCGGGCCTCGACACGTCGGTCTACAGCGGCAACCGCTCCGCCTATACGATCACCAAGACCGCGTCGGGATATACCGTCTCGGGTGCCGATGGCAGCGATACCCTCAGCGGCATCGAGCGGCTGCAATTCGCGAACAAGAATATCGCCTTCGATCTGGATTCCGGCGGCGCGGCCGGAAACACGGTCAAGCTCATCGGCGCGGCGTTCGACACGAGCTACCTGACGCCCGATCTCGTGGGCATCGGTATCGGCCTGTTCGACGGCGGCCAGACCATGCAGCAGGTCTGCGAGCTTGCGATCGGCACCGATCTGTTCCGGTCGATCGCGGGCTCGAGCAGCAACGTGGACTTCGTGAATACGGTCTACCGCAACGTGGTGGGCGAACTGCCCTCGACGGCCGATCGCGACTACTACGTGGGCATGCTGCAGGGCAGCGGCGGGACCATGACCCAGGCGCAGTTGCTGGAAGCGGCGGCAGATGCCGAGGTCAACGCGCAGAACATCAACCTGGTGGGACTGCAGCAGACCGGGGTGGAGTACCTCTGAGCGTCCCGGCGCGATCCGCCGCTCAGCCGATCAGCTCGCGCAGCCGCCGGTTGACCTCCGCGCTGTGGTGGCGCGCGGTCTTGCCGCTCGGGGGCAGCGCCTCGGTGTAGAAGAACTCGGGCAGCTCGTCGTCCGCCTCCGCAAACCCGGCCGCCTTGTTGAACTCCCATTCCATGCGCAGCGCCTCGCGGCCCAGCGTCTGGATGAAGGAGGGATCGAGACTGGTGCCGTGCGCGTCGTTCAGCGCCGTGACGATCAGATCGGCGCTCACGTTGGTCACCGAGCGCCCGAAAATGCACAGCCCCAGCGAATCCACGGCGGCGGTCATCACCTGCGCCTCCAGGCTCACCGCCACCAGCTCCTCGGTCGACTTGCCCTTGCAGTCGTAGGCCGGCACGTTGCCCGAGGTGTGGTCGGCGCCCTGCGCCGTCAGCATCATGGAGATGCCGGTCACCTCGATGACGCGCGGGTCGTAGGCGCTGATGCCCTGGCCCTTGATGACCGGGACGCGCGCGACGTTGTAGTGCTTGCCGACGCGCGCGGTCCCCTGGGCGAGCAGGCGGCCGCGCTCGTTGCCCCGGCGCATGTCCTCGAGCGCCCGCAGCATGAAGCCGACGTCGCCGAAGGCGCCCTGTCCCGCTTCCATCAGGACGCCCAGGGTCGCGCCGACCTCGATGGTGTCGACGCCCAGGTCGTTGGCGATGCCGTTCAGCCGCGCCACGTCGTCCGGGTCATCCAGGCCGCAATTGCTGCCCATGAGACCCAGGGTCTCGTACTCCAGCGGCGATACGAGCTCCTTGCCCTTCTCGTCGACGTAGACGTTGCTGCATTCGATCATGCAGCCGGGCATGCAGGCGTGCGAGGGGTTGCCGCCGCGGCCCACATTGCGCTCGCGGATATAGTCCCCGCCGAGCTTCAGGGGACCCTGCGACGCCTCGACCAGCCGGCCGGCGCTGAAATTGCGCACCGGCAGGGCGCCGATGCGGTTGGTGAAGTCGCCCATCATTGCCGTGCCGACGCGCTTGAAGACGTCGATCGCCGGCTCCTTGGAGAGCCTCTTGCCGTACTCGCGGATCGAGCCCATCACCTTCTTGCGGTCGTGGAAGGTCGGCATCTTGTCCATGTCGACGACGATCGCCTTGACCTTCTTGCTGCCCATGACGGCACCCACGCCGCCGCGCGCCGAGAGCCGGGACGGCCGCCCGTCGGTGTCGGCGAAGGCGATGCCCGCCGCGAGGCCCAGATACTCGCCCACCGGGCCGCACAGGCCGAGGCTGACCTTCTTGCCGTAGCGCTCGAACAGGAGCGCGGCGGCTTCGTTGTTGCCCTTGCCCAGGTAGGGCTCGGCGCTCTCGAAGCGGATCTCGCCCTCCTTGGTGATGCGGATCACGACCCAGTCGGCGGAAGCCCCATAGAGCGTGAGCCCGGCGGTCTCGAGCTGGCCCAGGGCAAAGCCGAAGGTGCCGCCCGAATTGGCCTCCTTGATGCCGCCCGTCAGCGGGCTCTTGCAGCCGACGCTGATGCGGTTGGCGTTGGAGAAGTTGGTGCCCGCGAACGGCCCGGCGGAGAAGATCAGCGGATTCTCCGGCGAGAGCGGGTCCACCGTCGCCGCCCCGAGCTTGAGCAGGGTCTTGGCGATGAAGTGCCGGCCGACGCGGATGACCGCCTCGCCGTGCAGTTCCTCGGTCTGGATCGTGCGGTCCCGGAGATTGATATGCAGATACTTGCGCATGGCCGTGTCACCCGGTGAAGATGGGAAATTCTACTCTTTTCGCCATCATCCCGTTCACGGCGGGCGCATGCGACCCCCGGGCGGTCAGCCGCGCCGTGGTCGGTACCGAATCGACCGCTTATTCGAGCTGCACCAGGGCGTTCATGTACTCGTGATACTTGGGGTGCCTGGGGCTCAGTTCGCCGACCCGATCGAGCAGCATTTTCGCCTCCATGACCAGTTCCTCGTCCTTGCCCCCCTGCTTCATGCTTCCGATCAGTATGCCGCACAGGTTGCCGACCATGACCACGTTGTTCGGCAGTTGCTGAACCGCCTTGCGCAGCAGCGCTATCGCCTCGGCGTACTTGCCGTTGCGGGCGAGCAGCACGCCCTTGTTGTTGATGTCCACCACCTCCTGGCGGGACTTCTCGACCATCTGCTTGCCGGCATCGCGCATGTGCTGTCCGTCGAGCAGGCTGTTCACCAGGTTGATGATCGCCACGTCCTCGTGATTCTCCATCACCAGCGTCTTCAGCAGGCTGCAGGCCTCGTCGCTCCTGCCCAGGGCGAAGAGCGTCTTGGCCATGTCGACCGTGACTCCGGGGCTCACCGCCCCGGACAGGCCGTCGATCAGTTCTCCCGCTTCCTGCATGGCGGCTTCGGCGCCGAGGCGGTCGCCCATCTTCCGGCAGGCCATGGCCCGTACCACGGCGGTCTGCGCCGCGGCCTGCGCGTCGTCCGGGAACTCGTGCTTGCCCCGTTCCAGCACCTGCAGCGCCTCTCGCGGATCGTCCTTCTCGGTCAGCACCTTCGCCAGGCCCGCATAGTTCGACGCGCTCTTGTGCATCGAATGCTCGCCCGACTTGATCGCCATTTCGTACGCGGACTGCGCGACATCCAGCGAGCCGTTCCGGTAGGCGGTGTCCGCCAGGGCCTTCTGCCGAACCGTCGACTTGGGATACAGCGCGGTCGCGCGCTGCAGCACGGCCTGCGCCTGGTCGGCCTCTTCCAGCGCCTCGTGCACCTTCGCCAGCCAGTCGGCCGCTTCGAGATTGACGGGGCTCTCGTCGAGCGCCTCGCTGAGAAGGTGCTTGGCGCGCGCATAGTCCTTGCGCAGGTAATAGACCTTGCCCAGCCCCGCCTTCGCCCATGGCACGCTGCGCTTGGCGAGGACCGACTGGAACAGGGCCTGGGCGCCCTCCAGGTCGTTCGTCGCCAGCAGCAAGTCGGCCTTGATGCGCTGCAGGTCGGCCGCCGCGGAGGACTTGGACTGCATCAGACGGTCGCACATGCCGATCGCCTTCTGGTAGTCGTGCTCGTTGACCGCGGTCTCGATTTCACCGAAGGACAGCTTCTTCGATATCAGCTTGAGCAGGCGGCTCTCCAGCGTCGCCGCGCTGACGGGCTTGATCAGGTAGTCGTCGGCCTTGGTTTCGACCGCGCTCGCCACCATTGCGATGGTCTTTTCCGCGGTGACGATCACCCAGACGCAACCGTAGCCGACGTAATTTCGCGACTTCGCCTCTTCGAGCACCTGCTGGCCGTCCGGGCCCGCGCCGAGGTCATAGTCGCAGATCACGATGTCGTAGCGGTTCTTCGAGAGCATTGCGATCGCGCCCGGGCCGTTGCTCGCGAATTCGACGTCGGTGATGCCGATTGCCTTGCAGATGCCCTTGAGCACGCTGCGCATGCCCTCGAAGTCTTCGATGATCAGCGTCTTGGCGCTCAGCGAGGGAATGGTCATGGCGAGGTCCCGGCCCGCTTAAGGCAAGCGGACCACGAAACAGCTGCCGCCGTAAGCGCCGCCGTTCTCTATGGCGAGTTCGCCGCGTCGGCCCGAATTCGCGTGCATCCGGGCAACGAGCGAAGAGAAGTAGAAGCCGAGCCCTGTGCTTCCGGTAGTGAAGTTGCTGCGCCTGTTCTGCGAAATCCCGTCCCGGAGCATGCCCGGAGGGTAGCCCGAGCCGTTGTCCTCGACGCGGATTTCGAGGAACTCGCCGTCGACCCGGCCCACGACGCGTATCCTGTCGCGAGTGTACTTGTAGGCGTTGTTGAGCGCGTTCACCAGGACTCCCTTGATCAGGTCGCGATCGAAGTACCAGTACTCGTCCGGGGCGCACTCGACCTCGATCCGAATGCCCCGCAAGGCCATCATCGACGTGTTCTGGACGATCGCCTCCTCGATCACCTCCCGCACCGGCTGTTCCGACACGTCCATCGGATAGATGGAATTGTCGATTTTGTACACGCTGAGCAGCTGGATCAGATTGAAGTCCATCCGGCTCGCCTCGTAGATGAGCGGGCCCAGGCGCTCGCACAGGACCTCGTTGCCCGCGCTGCGGCACTCCGCCGCGACCTGTTCCAGCCCGTCGATCTGCATGTTCAGCGAGTTCTTCATGTCGTGGATCACCGACGCTAGGAAGTCGGTGAACCGTATGTCGTTTGCGCCCATGATTGTCCTCTGGTCTCCTGGAATGCCCGCACCGCCCTCGGACGGAAGCGGGTCCTCATACGTCGCTCGTCACGCGGTCGCGCCCGCCTTGCTTGCTCTTGTACATGAACCAGTCCGCGCGCAGGATCAGGGTCGAAAGCGTGTCCTTGGGAAGCATGCGCGTGCCGCCCATCGACACGGTGACCTGAAGCTTGCGCCCGCCCGCGGTCAGCGACGAACTTGCGACCAGGTTCCGCAGCTTGATGGCCACGGTATTGAGCTCCGGCCCGTTCACGTTCCTGAGCACGATCGCGAACTCGTCACCTCCCCAGCGGCCGACCACGTCGCTCGTATGGACGTTGCCCGCGAGTGTGCGGGCCACCATCATGAGCACGCGGTCGCCCGTTTCACGCCCTTCGCTTTCGTTGACTCTCGTGAGGCGGTCGATGTCCACGAGCACCAGCGCTGCGGAAAGGCCGTTCCTGCGGATCTCGGCGAGGCTGGAATCGATCCTGAGCCCCAGCAGCTCGCGATTGCCCACGCCGGTCAGCGGATCCCGGAAGGTGTCGCTATCGAGCTCGTTGACGCGCCTGGCCTCCGGCAGCATCGATGCATGGTCGCTGAAGGATTCCACCGCGCCGACGATGTCCCCTTCCGGTCCGTACAGCGGGGAGGCGCGGACCAGCACCGGTACCCGGTGGCCGTCGGCATGATGCAGGAACAGGGGCACCTCCCGCGGCACGCCATCGCTCATGGTCTGCCTCAGCGGGCAACGCGAGCAATTGCACGGCCGGTCGCACTGCTCGTCGACGTGCATGAGCAGGTTGTCGGCGCAGCAGCGGCCGAGCACGGTCTGGGCAGGGTAGCCGGAAATGCGTTCCGCCCCCCTGTTCCAGTAGGTGATGGCGCGGTTCCGGTCGACGATATAGATCCCGTCGCACAGGTGGTCGAGGATTGCCTTGTAGAATTCCGGGCCGGTATCCATGAGGCGATGGCCGCGCCCGGAAGGCGCGGCCCACAATGGTCCAACGCGTTTTATCGGCCGAAATCGTCCCAGGTTTAGGGGAAGACCGGGGGAAATGAGCAGAATGTCACTGTCTGCCCGTCCGGCACCCGGCGCCCGTTGCGAGGAAGGACGCGCCGAAACGGTGTAGAGTAAAAAACGGGAGCCAAGTTGAGGGCGGCATACCGCCGCGGAACCCGCGCAGGCCGCGGACCAGAGCGAGGAGGGCGGGATATGGACATGAGCGTATCGGGCGGCAACGCGGGCGAGCAGCGGCAGGACGGCGAATCCGCGGCGGCCGGGGCGGTAGCGAGCGGCCTGGAAGCGTGGCTGGCGAAGATAGAGGCGATGGGCGAGCTCAAGCGCATCACCGCCGAGGTCGATCCGGACCTCGAGGCCGCGACGATCACCTACCTGGTCGGCAGCGCGAAAAGCCCCGCCCTCCTGTTCGAGAACATCAAGGGTCATCCGGGTCATCGGGCGCTGTACAACATGATCGGATGCAACCTGTCGCGATTCTGCCTGATGATAGGCGCGGAACCGGTCGATCATCCGCTCGAGGCGGTGCGCATCCTGCAGGAAAAACTGGGGCGCAAAATGCCGCCGGTGATGGTGTCACCGGACAAGGCCGTGTGCAACCAGAACGTCGTAGAGAGCGAGGGCATCGACATCCGGATGTTTCCTGCCCAGCGGATGTGGCCCTTCGACGGCGGCAAGTACCTCGGCACCTGCGATGCCGTCGTGACCCGGGATCCGGAGACCGGCCGCGTCAACGTCGGCACCTACCGCATGATGATCAAGGGCCCGCGCGAAGTGGGCGTGTACACCTCGCCGGGAAAGGACGCGACCCTGGATCGCGACAAGTGGTGGAAGATGGGCAAGCCGATGCCGATCGCGGCCGCGTACGGCATCGATCCCATGCTGTTCCTGGTCGCCGCGACCAGCCTGCCGAAGACCGAGAGCGAATACGAGTATTACAGCGGAATCAAGGGCGCGCCGATCGAGCTCTTCACCGGCGACGCGACCGGGCTGCCGCTGCCCGCGCACGCGGAGATCGTCCTCGAAGGGCATCTCTATCCCGACGAGACTTTCGCCGAAGGGCCATTCGGCGAATTCACCGGCTACTACGGGCGGCCGAGCGGCGCGACGCCCTTCATGCGGGTGGAGAAGCTCCGCTACCGCAGCAGGCCCACGCTGACCTGCGCGCTGATGGCCGACGGCGCGGCCAACGAGGCCGGGCTGTTCTGGGCGGCGCTGCGCTCCGCCGGGATCTGGGCCGATCTGCAGAAGATGGGCGTGCCGGGAATCTGCGGCGTGTGGTCGATCCCCGAGGCCGCGGGCTGGGGCATCACCGTCGTCTCGATCAAGCAGATGTACGCGGGGCATGCGCCGCAGGTGATGGCGCTCGCCGCGCAATGCACCGCGGGGGCCTACTTCGGGAAGTACGTGATCGTCGTCGACGAGGACATCGACCCGACCGACGTCCACCAGGTGCTCTGGGCGATGGCGACGCGCTCGCGCCCGTCGCAGTCGATCGACATTCTGCGCGAGACCTGGAGCACCTACCTCGATCCGAGCCTCAACCCCCCGGAGATCCGGCCGTGGGGATCGAAGGCCCTGATCAACGCCTGCATGGAGTACAAGTTCATCAAGAGCTTCTCCAGGCGCACCAAGCTATCGAAGGCCGCTTACGACAAGGTCGCGGCGCGCTGGAGCGAATACGGATTCGAAGGCAAGGCGCCCGCGGTCTCGATCTTCGAGGAGGATCCGTTTCCGGATCGGATCGATTAGCGTGCCCTCGCGGTGTCCCGGAACTGCGCCTGGATTTCCTCGACCTTCTTCGCGTTGAACACCAGCGCTTCGACGCAGTCCTCGTCGAACTTGGAGCGCGCGAGCTTGCGCAGCCACGCGAACGCGTGGTCGTTGCTCCACGAGGGCTTGTAGGGGCGCGGGCTGGTGAGGGCATCGAATACGTCGGCGACGGCGACGATGCGCGCTTCCAGCGGGATCTCGGCGTCGCGCAGCCCGTGCGGATAGCCGCGCCCGTCCAGGGTCTCATGGTGGGACTCTGCGATGTGGCGCAGCAGGTCGAGGCCATCCAGGTGCTCCAGGCCGAAGTTGTGCGCGATCGCCTCGATCATCTCGCGGCCGCGCACCGTGTGCTGCTTCATCTCCTCGCGCTCGCCGTCCGACAGCCGCTCGGGCTTGAGCAGGATGCGGTCGGGCAGGGCGAGCTTGCCGATGTCGTGCAGTGGGGCGAACTCGAAGATGCGCTCGATGGCGACGTCCTCCAGGGAGGCGGCGCCGGTCGCGGCGAGGTGCTGCGCGATCAGGCGCGCGAAGCGGGCCATGCGGTCGATATGCGTGCCGGTTTCCGGGTCGCGGTAGTGGACCATGTCGTGCGCCGTCTTGATCGCCGCGGCGAGGATCCGGACGGCGAGCATTTCGGCCGTCACCATCGCCGAGATCAGATGGGCGTATACGTCGAGGGTGCGCAGCGCCTGCTCATCGAGCGCGTCGGCGGTGCGCGAATTGAAGAAGATGAATCCCCAGAAGGAGCCGTCCAGGATCATCGGTACGGTGTAGCTGGAGCGGTATCCCTCCTCGGCGATGATCCGGGTATGCAGGCGTGCGCCCCGGCGGAAGAGCTCGAGGTCGTTGACCACGCGCGGCCGGCCGCTGCGCAGGATCTCCGCCAGGGACGGCGACTCCGAGAGGCGCGCCTCGTAGCGCACCAGGTCGTTGCGCCCCGGCGCGCTGGCGAGGAAGGTCTTCACCAGGTCGGTGGCCGGATCGTAGGCGGTGACGGAGATGCGATCGACGAAGCCGAGCTGGGCGTACAGCGCCTCGTGGATGGCCGCGAGCTTCCGGTCGAGCGGCAGGCTCACGTTGAGCGCCAGGAGCGGGTCCTCGTGCCCGTAGAGTCCTGCATCGGGTTCATGTTCGGTCACGCTACGCTCACCGGTCGTCCGCGAATGATACCTCGCCGGGCCGTCCGTGCGCCGAGATTACACGTTTTCAGCGGAACTGGGAGAATGAAGCCATGTCGGTTTCGGGAGGGCAGGCGGATGGCCAAGGTGATGGTGGTGGGAGCAAGCCGCGGCATCGGCCTGGAGCTGTGCAGGCAGCTCAAGGCGCGCGGCGACGAAGTCATCGGCACGTGCAGGTCAGCGACGCCGGCGCTCGCGTCGCTGGGCGTGCGCGTGGAGAGCGGGGTCGACGTCGCGGATGACGCATCGGTGAAGGCGCTCGCGGCGCGGCTCGCGGGCGAAGCGCTCGACGTGCTCGTTATCAACGCGGGGGTGCTGGACAACGTATCGCTTTCCAGCCTGGACTTCGATTCCATCCGCAGGCAGTTCGAGGTCAACGCGGTCGGTCCGCTGCGCGTCGCGGCTGCGCTCCTGCCGAACCTGCGCCGTGGGTCCAAGCTCGCCATCGTTACGAGCCGCATGGGCTCGATCGCGGACAACGGCTCCGGAGGCCACTACGGGTACCGGATGTCCAAGGCCGCAGCGAACATGGCCGGCGTGTCGCTCGCGCACGACCTGAAGCCGAGCGGCGTGGCGGTAGTGATGCTGCATCCGGGATTCGTCAGGACCGACCTGACCCGGGGGCGAGGCGATTGCGACCCGCCGGAGGCGGCGAGCGGCCTGATCGTGAGCATCGACCGGCTCGGGCCGGAGGCGACCGGGACGTTCGTGCACGCGAACGGCGAGCGGCTCGCCTGGTAGCGCGGCTGCGGATCTCGCGGATCTTGCCGATATAACGGACACGGCCGGGGCTCTCCGGACCATCGCGCGCCGCCCGAGCGACGGCGGCCGCTTGTCCCCGCGCCGGATGGACCAAGACAAGGCACAGGCATCATGACCCAATTCGCCCTCGGATTTCTGTTTACGCCAGACGGCAAGCAGGTCGTCCTCGTTCGCAAGAATCGCCCCGCCAATCTCGCCGGCAAGCTGAACGGCGTCGGCGGGCAACTCGGCCCCGGCGAATCGCCGCGCGCGGGCGTCGGGCGGGAATTCCTCGAGGCCACCGGCGTTTCCATCCCCTCGGAGGATTGGCGGCCGGTCGCGCGCCTCTGGGGCAAGGGCTACGAAATCGCGGGCTTCTGCGCGTTTTCGGACGCCGCGGCGCGCTGCACGAGCAAGACCGACGAGGAGATCAGGCTGCTGCCGGTGCGCTACGATCTGCTGCGGTCCGACGGCGCCTTGGGGCTGTCGTGGGTCATCGCCGCGGCGCTCGACCCGATCAAACCCATCCTCGACATCCGCGTGAGGGCCGACGAGCCGGAGTGGGCGGAATAGCGCTCCGCGGTATCTCCGACCTCAGCCGCGCGCGGCGAGCGAGGCCTCGTTGTCGTACATGCCCCAGAAGCGCACGATGCGGCCATCGTGCACGGTGAACACGTGCACCCATTCGGTCTCGAACACCTTGCCCTCCGGCTTTGCCGAGGTGCGCTCCCAGCCCAGCACGGTGAGGTGCTCGCCGGCGGCGATGAACTCGCGCGGTTCGAAGGCGAGGACGTCGTCCACGGCCGGAATCGAGGCGAACCATTGCGCGACCTCCTGGCGGGTGCGGTACAGGCCCGAATAGGGCAGGCGTTTCGGGCCGCAGAATTTCCAGTCCACTTCGTCGGCGACCAGTTCCAGTATGGCGGGCAGGTCGCCTCGCCCGAAGGCTTCGTAACAGTCCTGAACGACCGCCAAGGCCTGATTCGCGTGAGGCATGAGAACTCTCCCGGATGGAATGCGCACGTAGCGGCGCAATCGCATATACGCCGAAAGAGCGGATTCGGATGCAGGCAGGCGGCGCCCTGCCGGGCGAAAGGACGGCGTCGAATGGGGCGGGAACCGGCGCGAGCCGGCGCCGGAATGCCCTAGTGCCCGCGGTGGCGTTCGTGCTCCCGGCGCTCGTTTCTCTCCTCGCGCCGTTCTTCGCGGACGAACCGCCGGTGTTCGCGCTGCCATTGCCCCGGCGCGATGTGCCAACGGCCCTCCCTTTGCTCCCATCGGTCGGGCACCCAGACATAGCCAGGCCGCGACAGGATCCAGCGGCCCCGTACCCAGACATAATTGTCACCGTGCCATGCCCAGTACCCGGGCGCCCAGAGGTAACCGGCGGGGGCGGGCGCGAGCACTTCGACTCGGGGAGGTGGAGGCGGTCCGATCGGGATTCCGATGCCGATATTCACGCTGACCTCGCCATGGGCCGTGGACGTCACGACGGCCAAGGCGACCAGCGCGCACAACGCGGTACTGCGAAGTCCGACTATCGTTCGCTTGAACATGAGACGGTCCTCCTGTGCTCGAGAGTCGATACCCCCTATACCCCCTTCGACTCAACGGCCTCCCGAGAGTTTCGTTGACTTCCCCGGGCGGGCCAGTCACACCCGCGGCCGGGCTTTCCTGCGCGGGCGGTTTCAGGGCCCTTGCCGAATCCGCGTACGCGCGAATTGCTGCCGCATCGCATCGAGGGAATTGGACCGATGTCCTTCGCGCCAGACGAGCAGCGTTCTTCGGTCCGAAATCTCGGCGGGCAGCGGATACACGGCGACCTGGTCCCCGGCGGGAACGGCGCGGATGACCGAGCGCGGAACCATGGCGACGCCGGTGCCGGCGGCGACACAGGCGATGATGGCGTGGTAGGAGCTGAACTCCATCACCCGGTCCGGCGCGAGCTTCGCGCGGGAGAGCCACTCCTCGAGGCACCGGCGGTAGGTGCATCCGGCGCCGAACGCAATCAGGGTCGCGCGGCCGATGTCCCGCGGTGACTTGATTCTCGGAAAGTCCCTGGGCGCGATGAGCACGAGTTTTTCGCTGAACGCCGGCTGGGACTCGAGCCGGGTCGCCGCAAACGGTTCGGCGACGAACGCCGCCTCGATCTCGTAGTCGAGGACCTTGGCGATCAGGGCGCCGGTCGTTCCTGTGACGAGCTCGATGCGGACCTCCGGATAGTCGAGGTGGTAGCGCGAGAGGACGGGCGGGAGCCGCGTCGCGGCGGTGCTCTCCATCGTTCCGATCCGCAGGGTGCCGCGCGGCGTGCCTCCGCGAAGCGCCGCCTCCGCCTCCGCGGACAGGCGCAGGAGGCGGTCCGCGTAGGCGAGCAGGAGCTGCCCTTCCGGCGAAAGCGCGAGCTTGCGGCTGTGGCGCAGGAACAGCGGGGTGCCGATGCGCGCCTCGAGCTGCTTCACGCGGGTGGTCACGTTCGACTGGACGCGGTGCAGCTTCGCCGCCGCCTTCGTGATGCCGCCCTCGCGGGCCACCGTCCTGAAGATCTGCAAGGCGTCGAGGTCCATTTCCCTCATCATGATTCTCGAATCGAGAATTTGGATATCATGATTATTCATTTTCGAGATTCCAGAAGTCAACCTAAACTCGCGCCATGGAGAACGGGGCTGTTCGGGCGGCGGCTTCGGAGCGGGGCCTTCCGGGGTTCGCGATCGCCCTTGCCGGACTGGTCGCGCTCGCGGTGGCCATGGGCATCGGCCGCTTCGCCTTCACCCCGGTCCTGCCCATGATGCAGGAAGACGCGGGCGTGTCGGTCGCGGCGGGAGGATGGCTCGCGTCGGCGAATTACCTCGGCTACCTGTTCGGCGCCCTGTCCGCGATGTGGATGCGGATCCGGGCCGAACGCGCGATCCGCGGCGGGCTGGTCGCGATCGGCCTCGCCACGCTGGGGATGGGGCTGGCGGACCAGTTTGCGCTCTGGGCCGTCTTGCGCGCCCTGGCGGGTGTCATGAGCGCCTGGGTGTTCGTGTTCGCGTCGGCGTCGTGCCTGGAGCGGCTGGCGCCTCTGCGCCGGCCGCTGCTGAACGGCGTCGTGTTCGGGGGCGTGGGCGCGGGCATCGCTGCCGGGGGCGGGCTTTGCGTCGCACTGATGCAGGCCGGCGCGAGCTCCTCGCAGGCGTGGATCGTCCTCGGGGTCGCCGCGCTCGGACTGACTGCCGTCGCCTGGCCCGCGTTTGCAGCGCGCGGCGAGGCCCCGCCGCGACGTGTTGCGCGCACGGCGCACAATGCGCCGCGCTGGGACTCCGAATCGGTCCGCCTGGTGCTTTGCTATGGGGCGTCGGGATTCAGCTACATCATTCCCGCGACCTTCCTTCCGGTCATGGCGAAGCAGATCATCCGGGATCCGCTGGTCTTCGGCTGGTCCTGGCCCGTCTTCGGCGCCGCGGCGCTCGTGTCCACCCTGGCGGCCGCGTCCCTTCAGGGCGTCATCGGCGATCGGCGCTCGTGGATCGCGGGCCATGTCATCATGGCGCTCGGCATCGCGCTTCCCGTCCTGCGGCCGGGCATCGTTAGCATCATGCTGGCGGCGCTCCTGGTGGGCGGCACCTTCATGGTGATCACCATGGCGGCGATGCGCGAAGCGCGGGATGCCGCGGGACCGCATGCGATCGGCCTCATCGCCGCCATGACCGCGGCCTTCGCGGCCGGCCAGATCGCCGGGCCGATCAGCGTCAGCGTCCTGGTGGGCGTGGAGGGCAACTTTTCCGGCGCGCTGCTGTGCGCCTGCGCGCTCCTGCTGATCAGCGCCTATGCGTTGTCACTCAGTCCGCGGAGATGATTTTTTCGGAGGTGAACGATGGAGCTCTATTTGAACAAGACCTCGCCCTATGCCCGCCTTGCGCTCGCCACCGCGCATGAAACGGGGCTCGCGGACCGGCTCGAAACGGTGTGGGTCGAGCCCTGGGAGGACGCGCCGGAATTGCTCGCGGTCAATCCGCTCGCGAAGGTGCCGGCATTGGTGACCGATGACGGGATCGCGCTGGTCGAGAGCGGCTGCATCTGCGACTATCTGATTGCGCTGTCGGGGCGCGACGATCTCCTGCCGGCGCCTCCGCGCGCGCGCGCGGACTCGCTGCGCCGGCTCGGCCTGGGCCGGGCGGCGATCGATTGCGCCTTCAGCGTGGTGATCCAGCGCCGTTACGCCGACGCCGCGGGAACGATGCTGTCGCGGCGCTGGTCGGCCGCGCTTCCCCGCGCCGCCGCCGCCCTCGATGCCATGAGCGCCGATCGCATCGGCGCCCGACAGCCCGACCTGGGCGATCTCGCCGTGGCGGTGGCGTTCGATTACGTGGACTTCCGATTGCCCGAGATCGCCTGGCGCATGCACTCGCCCGGACTCGCGGCGTGGGTGGACGCGGTACGCGCGCGTGCGTCGATGCGGGTGACGCGCCCGCAATAGCGGCGTCCGGGCAAGCCGCTTGTCCAGTGCCCTCCGGGTTGCGACGCGCGGCTCGCGCTATCATTGCCCTGCCTGTCGCAGTGAAGGGAATAGCAATGACCGTGTCCTCCGGTTTCGGCGCATGCGGGGTCGGCCGCGTGTACGCAGCGCGCGTTCTTGCGCTGCTGCTGGCGCTCGCGGTTTCCCCGGGGAAAGCCCTGGCCTGGGGCGAGGAGGGACACCGCATGGTGGGCGGGATCGCCGAGCGCCTACTCGGCTCGGCCGCGCGGGCGCAGGTCGCTTTCCTGCTCAAGGACGACCGCCTGGCGGACGGCCAGCGCTCGAACCGGCACACCCTCGGCGAGGTCGCGAACTGGGCGGACGAAATCAAGGACACCCCCTGGGGAAGGAAGCGGGGTTCCTGGCATTTCGACGACATTCCGCTGTGCGGCGTCGCGGACCCTTCGCGTTACTGCAAGAGCGGCCGCTGCGCATCGGCGCAACTCGCGCGCAACATCGATATCCTCGGAAACGCGCAGTTGCCGGCTCGCCGCAGGAACGAGGCGCTGAAGTGGATCGTGCACCTCATGGGCGACATCCATCAGCCTCTGCACGCGGCCACCCGCCGCGACCGGGGCGGCAACACGGTGGAGGTTTCCTTCTTCGGCCGGCGCGACAATCCGCCTTACGGGACCCTCAACCTGCACGCCGTCTGGGACGTTCACATGGTGCAGCGCCTCGTCATCGAGAGGGGCGGGGAGCAGGCCATCGTTTCCGCGCCTATCGTCGCCGCGGACCAGGCGGCGTGGGAACGGGCTTCGATCCCCGACGCGATCGGGGAGAGCAACCGGATCGCGAAGGCCCTGGTCTATCCCATGCTCGCGGTGAGGTCCTCCTGTTCGTCTCCCCTGCACGGGGTGGTGCCGGTGGACGGGGAGTATTTCGCCAAGGCCGCACCGGTCATCGAGGACCGGATCAGGAAGGCGGGGGTCCGCCTCGCGAAGGTGCTGAACGCTAGCCTGGGCGATCGTTGAAACGGGCGCGACAGCCGGTCCCGGACCGACGGCGCTAGAATGACGGCTCCGTATACCCCTTTGAATGGAGAGCAGACATGACTGCATGGCGTCTCGCGCGTCAACTGTCATTGGCGATGTTTGTTTCGGCGATCGCGATTTCGGTCCACGCGCAGTCGCAGGCCAATGAGGAATTCACCCCCCAGGTCGGGCAGGCCGGCAAGGACGTCATTTGGGTGCCTTCGCCGCAGGCGCTGGTGGACAAGATGCTCGACATGGCGAAAGTCACGCCGAGTGATTTCGTCATCGACCTGGGCTCGGGGGACGGCCGCACCGTGATCACCGCCGCGAAGCGGGGGGTGCGCGCGCTCGGCATCGAGTACAACCCGGACATGGTGGCGCTGTCGCGGCGCAACGCGGAAAAGGCGGGCGTAGGCGATATGGCCAAGTTCGTCAACGCGGACATTTTCCAGAGCGATTTCTCGAAGGCGAGCGTCATCACGATGTTCCTGCTGACCGACCTGAACCTCAAGCTGCGCCCGACGATACTCTCGCTGAAGCCCGGCACGCGGATCGTTTCGAACACCTTCAAGATGGGCGAGTGGGAGCCGGACCAGACCTTCGAGCTGGGCTGCGACACGTATTGCACCGCCTATCTGTGGATCGTGCCGGCGAAGGTCGAGGGCAAGTGGCGGTTCGCGCACGGCGAACTCACCCTGCACCAGGAGTTCCAGAAGCTCACGGGCACGCTGAAGAACGGCGCTTCGGCCCTGCCGGTCAGCCGGGGCAGGCTGCACGGGGACGAGATCAGCTTCGCGGCCGGCGGCTCCGAATATCGCGGCCGGGTGCACGGCAAGGCGATCGAGGGAACGGTCAAGACAGGGCGCAGCGCCGGCGCCTGGAGCGCGCAGCGATAGCGCGCGATGTGCGGCCGGTACGTCAGTCCCGGGCAAGCGGCGATCGAACGCGAGTGGCATGTCGGCCGCCACAACAACAATCCGTTCGAGCGCCGCTTCAACGTCCAGCCGAGCACCGAGGTTCCGATTCTCCGCCTGCACCCCGGATTGCGAGAACTGGAATTGGCGGCGGCACGCTGGGGGCTGATTCCGAACTGGTGGAAGGAATCCAAGCCGCCGAAGTTCGCGTTCAACGCGAGGCTGGAAGAGGCGGCGTCCAAGCCCATGTGGCGCCATCCGCTGCGCCACGCGCGCTGCCTTATCCCGGCCGAGGGCTGGTACGAATGGCAGGCGCTCGAGCGCCCCGACCCGGCGACGGGCGAGGTCAGGACGTTCAAGCAGCCGCATTTCATCTGCAGGCGCGACGCGCGGCTGGTCTGCTTCGCTGGCCTGATGTCGAACTGGTCGCCGCCCGATGCGGCGGAGCGCAGGCTCACTTGTGCGATCCTGACGACCGCGGCCGCGGGGCCGGTCGCCGAAGTCAACGATCGCATGCCGGTCGTGCTCGACGGCTGGGCCCATGACGAATGGCTCGATCCCGCCTTCGACGACGCGGAGCGGATCGTGCAACTCGTTCGAAGGCATGTGCAGCCCGGGGAACTCGTGCATTATCCCGTGCGCACGCTGGTCAACGGCTCGCGCGCCGAAGGCCAGGAGCTGATCGAACCCCTGGCGAGTGCACACAGCGACCCCTGACAGAGAGGAGACGATCCGTGGACCAGGCATTGCGGCGGGACGTGGCACTCGCCAACCGCATCATCGAGCGATTCGGGCTGTCGAATGCATTCGGGCACGCGAGCGCGCGCATCCCGGGCACGAGCACGTTCTATTTTCCGACCCGCCGCAGCCCCGGCCTTGCCGACGAGAACCGGCTGCTCGTCCTCGACACCGACGGAAAGCTACTGTCGGGCGAGGGCACGCCGAACAGCGAGCTGTGGATCCACGCGCGCATCTACGCCGCGCGTCCCGACGTGGGCGGTGTCGTGCACGCGCATCCGCCAGGCTGCGTCTGCCTCACGCAGATCGGGCAGGCCCTGCGGGTGCTCCACAACCAGGGAGGTGCGTTTCTCGACGGCGTTCCCGAGTACGGGCGCATCGGCCTCATCCGCTCGCGCGAGCTCGGGGACCAGCTCGCGCAACGGCTCGGTGGCGGCGTTGCCGTGATGATGCGGGGCCACGGCATGACCACGGCGTGCGCCGACCTGCGCAGCGCGACGGTGGCCGCGTGCTTCCTGGAGGAGAGCGCGGCCCTGCAGATGCGCATGCTCTCAGCCGCGGGCGGCGACGCGGGACGGCTACGCGTCTACACGCGCGAGGAGGCCGAGCGCGTGCAGGACCAGCTGAGCCCGCATATCGTGAGCCGCGCCTGGGAGTACTACTCGGCCGCGGCCGAGCAGAGGCCGCTCGGCGGTTAGGTTTGCTCCGCGCGGCCCTCCGCGTGCAGCGCGAGGATGTCCGAGACGGCGCGATTGGCGGGCGTGGGCACGCCGGCGGCCGCGCCGAGCTGCACCACGCCTCCGCTCAGCCACGCCACCTCGAGCCGGCTGCCGCGCTCGAGATCGTGGTGCATGGAGGAGGTCATGTCGGCGGGCAGGCCGTCGGCGAACGCGAGCCGGTTCTCGGCGAAATCCTCGGCGAGCGCCACGCCGTGCGCGCGGCCGACCGCGACCGCTTCGCGCATCAGCTCGAGCAGGAAAGCGCGCGCCCGCGGATTCCCGCGTATGGATCCGATCGGCCTGCGCATGGTCGCCGTCGCCGCCGACAGCCCGACCAGGAAGACGTACTTCTCCCAGATCGACCTGCGCACGTCGTCGCTCAGCTCGGCGTCGACGCCGGCGCGCGCGAGCGCATCGCGCAGGAATTCCGCGCGCGCGGACCTGCGGCCGTCGTATTCGCCGAGCACGACGCGCTGCATGGTGCCCGTCTGGCGGATGACGCCCGGCTGGGAGACATGCGTGGCCACATAGGCCACTCCCCCCATCACGGCCGCATCGCCGTACTCGCGCCGCAGGACGTCGTCCTTGATCACGCCGTTCTGCAGCGACAGCACGCCGGTGCCCGGGCCGACGAGCGGCCGGATCGCACGCGCCGCGGCCTCGGTGTCCCACAGCTTGACCGAGAGGATGACGAGGTCCACGGGCGCGAGCGCGGCGGGATCCTCGACTGCTCGTACATTCGGGACGTGAATGTTGCCCTGCGGCTCGCTCTCTATCGTCAGGCCGCGCTCGCGCATCGCCGCCAGGTGCGCGCCGCGCGCGATGAAGCTCACGTCGAAGCCGGCGTGCGCGAGCCTTCCGCCGAAGAACCCGCCGACGCCTCCCGATCCCATCATGGCAATTTTCATGGATCCTCCCGCGCGCATTCTAGCTGCTGCGCGCCTGCCCGCAACCGCTGCGCCATCGGATAACATGGCGGCGGGATGGAGGAGGGTCATGAGCATGCTCAGCAAGGGCGCCCAGGGCGCCGATGTCGCGAGGCTCCAGGACCTGCTGGTCTCGCGAGGCTACGCGCTCGCCGCGAACGGCCGCTTCGACACGCCCACCGTCAACGCGGTGCGCGCGTTCCAGGCGCAGAACCTCGATCAGCACGGGCAGCCGCTCGTGGTGGACGGCAAGGTCGGCGAGCTGACGTGGTGGAGCCTGACACATCCCAAGCCGGTCATCTCAACGCCCAGCGCGGTGGACTACGCGCATATGCCGCCGGAGGCGGCGGGAGGCAGCGCGCATGGCCGTGCCGCCTTGCAGGCCGGCATCGGCGAACTGGTTGCAGGGGCAGGGGAGATCGGCGGCGACAACCGCGGACCCTGGGTGAAGAAATACCTCGATCCGGCATATGTGACCGAGGGGAATTCCTGGTGCGCGTCGTTCGTGAGCTGGTGTTTCCTCCAGGCGAGCGCGGGCGCCGCGATGCCGTTTGCCTACTGTCCCGGCGCCAGGGCGTTGCTGCGGGAATGCAAGGACAAGGGCTGGGCGCGTGCGCCGCAAAGCGGTTATGCGCCGCTGCCCGGAGACATCGTCGTCTGGTGGCGCGTCCAGGCGAAGGCTTGGCAGGGTCACGTCGGCCTGGTGCATCAGCTCAAGGACGGCATGCTCTATACGATCGAGGGAAATCGCAGTTCCAGGGTGCAGGGCTTTTCCTACGTGTTCAGCAGAATGGACAGGCTGCTCGGTTTCGGCCACGTGCCCTGAGCGCGCACGCCGGTCGAATCTTCTATAATTGCGCGACTGCACCTGTCAATTGCGCAAGAGGGACACATGAGCTACACGCTGCCCGAATTTCTCGCCCATGCGGTGGCGCTGGAGGATGAAGCCGCCGACCGGTACCTGGAGCTGGCCGACATGATGGAGGCGCACCGCAACGACGAGGTCTCCAGGGTTTTCCGGGACATGAATCGCTTTTCGCTCCTGCACCGCGACGAGATCAGGGCGCGCGTGGGCTCGATCGAGCTGCCCAAGCTGAAGTCCTGGCAGTATCGCTGGCGCACGCCGCCCGAAGTCGGCGGCGAGGAAGCCTTCGATTACCTGCTCGAACCCTATCACGCGCTGAAATACGCACGGGCGAACGAGGTTCGGGCCATGCAGTACTACCGCTCGGTCGCGGATGAGGCGCAGGATGCCGAGCTGCGGCGCCTGGCGACGGAATTCGCCGGCGAGGAGACCGAACACGTCGCGTCCCTCGACAAGTGGCTCGCGCTGACCCCCAGGCCTTCGACCACCTGGCAGGCGGACCCGGACCCGCTTCCGCCTTCGGTATAGGCCCTCGCCCTCTCCGTAGGTTGGGCTTCGCTCCGCTCAGCCCAACCTACGTATCAAGCCTGATCGCTGCCGCTCAGGTCGGCTCGCGGTACTCCGCTTCCAGCAGCTTCGCCTGAGCCGCGGCCAGGCGCGCCACAGGCACGCGAGGTCCGGAGCAGGACACGTAGTCGATGCCGATCTGGTGGCAGAAGTGGATCGAACGCGGATCGCCGCCGTGCTCCCCGCAGATGCCCAGCTTCAGGTCCGGCCGCGTCTCGCGGCCAAGCTTGACGGCCATCTTCATGAGTTCCCCGACGCCCTTGATGTCGATCACCTCGAAGGGGTTGTCCTCGAGTATCCCGGTCTCGTTGTAGGCCGGCAGGAACTTGTTTTCCGCGTCCTCGCGGCTGAACGAGAAAGTGGCCTGCGTGAGGTCGTTGGTGCCGAAGGAGAAGAACTCCGCGTCCTGGGCCATGCGACCCGCGCGCAGGCAGCCGCGCACCACCTCCAGCATCGAGCCGAACTTGAATTGCACGTCGATCCCGTGGGTCAGCTTCACCACCTGGTGGATGCGCTGGACGTGGCCATGGATGCGCAACAGCTCTTCCACGGTAGCCACCTGCGGCACCATGATCTCGGGATGGATCTCGATGCCGTCCCTCGCGCACAGCGCGGCGGCTTCGAGGATCGCCTGGATCTGCATCGAGTAGATTTCCGGATAGCTGATGCCCAGCCGCACGCCGCGGTGCCCCAGCATCGGATTGACTTCGGCCAGGGCGCGCACCTTTTTCAGGATCGTTTCCTTGCGCGTGATCACGTCGTCTTCCAGGTGCGCGTCCTTGAAGGAATGCAAGCCGGCCTTGAGCTTGGTCAGGCCGTCGGCGTACTGCTGGTAGAGCTTGGGATTGAGCAGTTTCAGCGTGTCCGGCAGCTCCTCCAGCGCCTTGATGCTGTCGCGCAGCTGGTGCAGGTGGGCGATCTCCAGCTCGAGCTGCGCCGCGGTGGGGAGGAATTCGTGCATCGGCGGGTCGAGCAGGCGCACGGTGACCGGCAGCCCCCTCATCGCCTTGAAGATCGCCTTGAAGTCCGCGCGCTGGATCGGCAGCAGCCGGTCGAGCGCGGCCTGGCGCTCCTCCCGCGTTTCCGCGAGGATCATCTCCTGCACGATGGGCAGGCGGTCGGTGCTGTTGAACATGCGCTCGGTGCGGCACAGGCCGATTCCCACCGCGCCGAATTCGCGCGCCCGGACCGCGTCCTCCGGGGTGTCGGCGTTGGCCATCACCTTCAGCCGGGCGACCTCGTCCGCCCAGGCGAGCAGGGTGGCCATCTCCTTGAAAAATTTCGCGGCAACGGTCGGCACCTCCCCCGCGTAGACGTTCCCGGTGCCGCCGTCGATGGTGATGACGTCGCCCTCGTGGAGCGTCATCTCGCCGATGAGGGCGCTGCGCGCGCTGTCGTTGATCACGATCTGTTCGCAGCCGGAAACGCAGGGCTTGCCCATGCCGCGGGCCACCACCGCGGCATGCGAGGTCTTGCCGCCGCGGCTGGTGAGGATGCCCTGCGCATGGAAGAAGCCGTGGATGTCGTCCGGCCTGGTTTCCTCGCGCACCAGGATGACCTTTTCGCCCGCCATGCCACGCGCTTCGGCGCTGTTCGCGTCGAACACGATCTTGCCCGAGGCCGCGCCGGGCGAGGCGGGCAGCCCCTGAGCGAGCGCCTTGCCGTGGAAGTCCGGTGAAAGCTGCGGCACCAGCAACTGCTCCAGCACCGCCGGCTCGATGCGCAGCAGCGCGCGCTCTTTCGAGATCAGTCCTTCCTGGAGCATCTCCACCGAGGTGCGCACCATGGCACGGGCATTCATCTTGCCGTTGCGGGTCTGCAGGCAATAAAGCGTGCCGCGCTCGATGGTGAACTCGAAGTCCTGCACTTCGTGGTAGTGCGATTCCAGCCGGTTGTGCAACTCGGTCAACTGGCGGTAGATCTCGGGCATTTCCTTTTCCAGCTCGGCGATGGGCTTCGGCGTGCGGATGCCCGCCACCACGTCCTCGCCCTGGGCGTTGAGCAGGTACTCGCCGTAGATCGCGTTCTCGCCGGTGCCGGGATTGCGCGTGAACCCCACGCCGGTGCCCGAATCGTCGCCCATGTTGCCGAACACCATGGTGCAGACGTTGACCGCGGTGCCGTTGGCCATGTCCTTGGTGATCTTGAACTGCTTGCGGTAGTCGACCGCGCGCTTGCCCATCCAGGAACGGAACACCGCAGCGACCGAGATCTCGAGCTGCTCGTAGGGGTCCTGCGGAAACGGCTTGCCGGAGTGGCGCCTGACGATGTCGAGGAATTCGCCGGCGAGGTCCTTGAGGTGCTCGGCGGTGAGATCGACATCCAGGCGCGCGCCGACCTTGCGCTTGATCGCCGCCATGCGCTCGTCGAAGTGCC
>Ga0080064_1001947_pt1 | contig 38130 bp, 35 predicted proteins | sample Subgrocontami54m_FD_69260 | JGI IMG/M metagenome (GOLD analysis project Ga0080064, IMG submission 69260) | Subsurface groundwater microbial communities from S. Glens Falls, New York, USA - GMW46 contaminated, 5.4 m (SPADES assembly) (version 2) ...
CCGAGCTGAAGGCGCGGCTCGAATCGATCCGCATTCAGGCCGGCCCCGCGATGAACCTCGGCGACGTGGCGAAGCGCGTGGTGCCGAAGATGACCCTGATCGCCCCGCCGCGCGCCGGGGGCGCGATCTGCACGCGCACCTTCATACCCCACGACTGCCATTCCGCGGTGGGCGTTCTGGGCGCGGTCACCGTGGCCACCGCCTGCGTGCTCGAGGGCTCGGTCGCGCAGGGCGTCGCGGCGCTGCCCGCGGGAAACGCCAAGGTGGTCTCCGTGGAACACCCGAGCGGGGAGTTCTCGGTCGAGCTCGCGCTCGACGAGGCCGATCCGCAGTCGGTGAAGCGCGCGGCGCTGCTGCGCACCGCGCGTCTGATCATGCGCGGCGAGGTGATGATCCCCGCCGCGGTCTGGGACGGCAGGTCGTCCGTGAGGCTGGCTGCCTGAACACAACGGGAGAAACGCAATGTCCGAACCGCAGAAAACAGCGCTCGTGGTTAGCGCGCATTCCGCCGATTTCGTCTGGCGCGCCGGCGGCGCCATCGCGCTCTACGCCTCGCGCGGCTGGAAGGTGAAGATCGTCTGCCTGTCCTTCGGCGAGCGCGGCGAATCCGCCAAGCTCTGGCGCCAGCCCGGGATGACGCTGGAGCGCGTGAAGGCCGACCGCCGCAGGGAAGCCCAGGCCGCCGCCGACCTGCTCGGCGGCGAGGTGGAATTCTTCGACCTCGGCGACTATCCGATGCGCGTCCCGCCGGAGGCGATCGACCGGCTGGTGGACGTCTACCGTTCGCTGCAGCCCGCCTTCGTGCTCACGCATGCGCTCGAGGACCCTTACAACTTCGACCATCCTCTCGCCGCGCACGCGGCGCAGGAAGCGCGCGTCATCGCCCAGGCGCTCGGCCACAAGCCGGGCGGCAAAGCGCTCGGCGCCCCGCCCGTGTTCCTGTTCGAGCCCCACCAGACCGAGCAGTGCAACTGGAAGCCCCAGGTGCTGCTCGACATCACGCCGGTGTGGGAGAAGAAGCGCCAGGCCTTCGAGCTGATGGCCGCGCAGGAATACCTGTGGGACTACTACACGCGAGTCGCGCTGCAGCGCGGCGTGCACGCCGCGCGCAACTCCGAGATGAAGAACATCAAGTACGCCGAGGCCTACCAGCGCCTGTTTCCCCAGGTCACCGGGGAGCTCGCATGAGCGGCGTCGCGGTCCGCAACGCGCCGCGCGCGCCGGCCGAGGTGATCGAGCGGCTCGCGCGCTGCGGCGTGGCGACGCTGCACGAGGCGCTGGGGCGCGCGGGCCTCATGAAGCCCTACATGCGCCCGATCTACGCGGGCGCGGCCTGCTGCGGCAGCGCGCTCACGGTGCTCGGCCATCCGGGCGACAACTGGATGCTGCACGTTGCGGCGGAGCTGATCCGCCCGGGCGACGTCGTCGTGATGGCGGTCTCCGCCGACAACGAGGACGGCATGTTCGGCGAGCTGCTGGGGACCTCCTGCCGGGCGCGCGGGGCGCGTGGCCTGGTGATCGAGGCGGGCTGCCGCGACGTGAAGGCGCTGCGGGAAATGGGCTTCCCGGTCTGGTCGCGCGCCATATCGGCCAAGGGCACGGTGAAGGCCACGGTCGGCTCGGTGAACGTGCCCGTGGTGTGCGCCGGGGTGACGGTGCATCCCGGGGACGTCGTCGCGGCCGACGAGGACGGCGTGGTCGTCATTCCGCGCGCGCGCGCCGCCGAGGTCGCGCAGGCGGCCGAGGCGCGCGAGGCGAAGGAAGAGCAGACGCGCCGGCGTCTCGCGGCGGGCGAGCCGAGCCTGGACATCTACGGCATGCGTGAAGCGCTTGCCAAGGCGGGGCTGAAATACTTCGACGATCCGCCTTCGAACTGAATTCCATACCCGAGAATCGAGGAGCATCGACCATGAAATTACCGTCGGCACTGTCCCGCGGGATCTGCGCGCTCGCCCTCGCGGCTACGGCGTTCGCCGCGTCCGCCCAGAGCTACCCCGCGCACCCGGTCAAGATCATCGTGCCCTTCGGTGCCGGCGGGGTCGCCGACATCACTGCGCGAGTCCTCGCGCAGAAGATGAGCGAGACGATCGGCCAGCAGGTGCTGGTCGAGAACCGGCCGAGCGCGGGCGGCATCATCGCCTCCGAAGCGGTCGCTAAGGCCGAGCCCGACGGCTATACGCTGCTGCTGATCAGCAACGGCAACGCGGTCAGCGCGACGCTGTTCAAGTCGCTGCCCTACGACACGGTGAACGACTTCGCGCCGGTCTCGACGGCCGGATTCTTCGACATCGTCGTACTGGTGAACGGCGACTCGAAGATCGGCACGGTGCGCGAGCTGATCGCCGCAGCCAAGGCGACTCCAGCGAAATTCAACGTCGGCACGATCAACATCGGCAGCACGCAACACCTGTCCGCGGAACTGTTCCGCTCGATGGCGGGGGTCGAGGCGCAGACCGTCCCGTTCAAGGGCACCCCTGCCGTCGTGACTGCGCTGCGAGCGAACGACGTGCAGGTCGCCTTCGAAATCCTCGCGCCCGTGATGTCGCAGATCAAGGCCGGGGCGCTCAAGCCGCTCGCGGTCGCCTCGAACCGCCGCTTTCCCGGCCTGCCCAACGTGCCGACGGTGAGCGAAAGCGGCCTGCCCGGCTACCAGGCGTCCTCCTGGAACGGCATTGCGGCACCGGCCAGGACTCCGAAGGCGATCATCGACCGCCTCAACCGCGAGATCAACGCGGCCCTCGCCTCGCCCGAGGTGAAGCAGCGCCTGCAGGACCTCGGGGTCGAAGCGCGCGCGAGCACGCCCCAGGCGCTGAAGGAACTGCTGGTCGCCGAGATCGCCAAGTGGCGCGCGGTGATCGAGAGCGCGAAGATCGAGAAGCAATGAAGACCATTGCGCCGCCCGACCCCAAGCCGGTCAAGCCGCGCTACGTTCCGCCGCCCGGCGCCTGCGATGCGCACTGCCACGTGTTCGGCCCCGCGAGCCGCTTCCCCTACGCGCCCAACCGCGCCTACACGCCGCCGGACGCCCCGGTCGGGGAATTGCGCAAGCTGCACGCCCACCTCGGCTTCGAGCGCGCGGTGATCGTGCACGCGAGCTGCCACGGCTCGGACATGAGCGTCACGCTGGACGCCATCGCATCGAGCGGCGGCGCCTACCGCGGCGTCGCGGTCGTCGACAAGGGCGTCGGCGACGCCGAGTTGGAGCGGTTGCACCGGGGCGGTATACGGGCGGTGCGGTTCAACTTCGTCGCGCACCTGGGCGGCGCGCCCGACCTCGCGCTTTTCGACGAGATGCTGGGCCGCGTCGCCGGGCTGGGCTGGCACGTGGTGCTGCACCTGGACGCCGAGGACATCCTCACCTACGCGGACCGCATCCGGCGTATCCGCGTCCCCTTCGTCATCGATCACATGGGCCGGGTCAGGGCCGAGCGCGGACCCGACCAGCAGCCTTTCAGGATGCTGCTCGAGCTGATGAAGAACGAACTCGCCTGGGTCAAGGTGAGCGGCGCGGAGCGCGTGTCCTCGGCGGGCAAGCCCTTCCACGACGCGATCCCCTTCGCCGCGGCGCTCATCGAGGCTGCTCCGGAGCGCGTGCTCTGGGGCACCGACTGGCCGCATCCCAACGTGAAAGTCATGCCGAACGACGGCGAGAGCGTCGACCTGTTCGCCGCGTTCTGCGGCGACGAGCCCCTGCGCCGCAGGATCCTGGTCGACAATCCCACGCGCCTGTACTGGACCGACCACTGAACGATTACGGGAGGAGCCATGCCCCTGTCGCACATCGAGCACTACCTGGTCGCGGCCGACGACATGGACCAGACCCGCGACTGGTACCGCGACGTGCTCGGTATGCAGGAGGGCCCGCACCCGGACTTCGGCTTTCCCGTGCACTGGATGTACCTCGATGGACGCGACGTCGTGCACATCGGCCGCAATGCGCAGATGGCGGGCGAGAACCAGAAGCGCTACCTCGGGCGGCTTGCGCAGAACGCCGGCTCGGGGACGGGTGCCATCGACCACATCGCGTTCCGCGCGCGTAGCCTGGAGGAAACCATGACGCACCTGCGCCGCATGGGCGTGCCCTTCAGCGAGCGGCGGGCGAACGGCCAGGCGTTGTATCAGCTTTTCCTCTACGACCCCAACGGCATCAAGGTGGAGCTGAACTTCGACGCGGCCGAGGCCGCGGGCATCGAGCCCGAAATCACCGCGCAGAAGCTCGCCGCGCCCAGGTAAAGCCTGAGCAGGATGCCTGAAGACGCCCGCCCCTATTGGCTTTGCGGGCAGTTTCACCCCGGGGCCGTGTCGCCCGGGCCACCCGCCCCCCGCCGGCCCGTTCGCCCGGCGCGACACCGGGAAGCCCGTAGCACGGAAAGCTGACGAGAGGCCCGCTATGCTGATAGCATAAGCCTGTCCGGAATTCGCCCGGGGCACAGCGTATGCCACGGCGGGGGGGGTCACACTTGAGCGACAAGGAAGTTCTCGATTTCGCCGCGCAGGCGGAAGTCCGCAGCCTGAAGCAGACCATAGCCTTGCTGCGCCACGAGCTCGTGCGGACGCGCCTGGACATGGAGCAGGCCACCCTGCGAGCCGATTGCGCCGCCGGCGCCGAGGGCGTCCAGCTGAAGGCGGCGATCGGCGCGTTGCGCGGCGAATTGGAGGAAGCGCACGCCAGCCGCGCAAAGGCGGTCCAGCAGGCCTACGCGGCCTGCGAGGACGAGTCCCGTCAGCTTAAGGCGACCATCGCTACCCTGCGCGAGCGGCTCGAGGCCGCGCAGATCGACAAGGACCGGAGCATCGCGCAGGCGCTCGCCGGCGCCCAGAGCGAGATCGCGCAGCTGCACGGCACGATCGCCGCGCTGAGGGAGTCGCTGGAACGATCGGGTATCGCGCGGGAAGAGGCTCTCGCCGCGGTCCGAGCCCAGCATCAGGCCGAAGTCGGACAGCTGCAGGCGACGATACGGGCCCTGCGCGACAAGATACAATCGGCCTCATCGGGACGCGAAATGTAGAACCATGAATCAGGCCAAACCCGCCGCGCAGGTCAAGCAGCTCCCCAAACGCGACGCCCCGGCCGCCCGCAATACAGGCGCGGCGGACCGCCGGCGCCTGAAGCTCGCCGAGCTTCTGCTCGAGGTGTCGCGCCGGATGGCGGCATTCGACACTCTGGAGGAGATGCTGCATGCCTTGGTGGAAATGACCACCTCGGAGCTGAACGCCGAGCGCGGTTCGCTGTTCCTCGACGACCCGGAGACGGGCGAGCTCTACTCCCATGTCGCGCAAGGCAACATCAAGCGCGAAATCCGGATGCTCAACTCGAGCGGCATCGCCGGCTACGTGTTCACGAGCGGCGAGTCGGTGATCATCCACGACGCGTATTCGAATCCGCGCTTCAACCGGACCATCGACGAGCAGACCGGGTTCACGACGCGCAACATCCTGTGCGTGCCGCTCAGGACCGCAAAAGGCCAGGTCATCGGCGTCGCCCAGACCCTGAACAAGAAGAAGGGCCATTTCACCCGGCGCGACCTGGCGCTGCTCGAGACGATGACCTCGTAGGGTACCCTCGCGCTGCAGGGCGCCCAGTTCATCGAGCGCATGCACGCGGTCCGCACCCAGGAAATGGAGTTCGTCGACGTCGTCTCCGAGGTGACGGCCGACATCAAGCTCGGGTCGCTGCTTCGCAAGGTCATGGGCGAGGCGACGCGCATGCTGAACGCCGAGCGCTCGACGCTGTTCCTCAACGACGAAAAGTCGGGCGAGCTGTGGTCCGAAGTCGGCCTGGGGCTGGAATCGATGCAGATCCGGCTGCCCAACCACCTCGGGATCGCCGGAGCGGTGTTCACCTCGGGCAAGTCGATCAACATCCCGCATGCCTATGCCGACCTGCGCTTCAATCCGTCCTTCGACAAGAAGACCGGCTACTTCACCCGCTCGATCCTGTGCGTGCCCATCGTCAACAAGGCCGGCAAGACGATAGGCGTCACGCAGGTGCTGAACAAGCGCGGCGGGCCCTTCACGAACGAGGACGAATCCCGGCTGCGCGCGTTTACCGCCCAGATCTCGATCGCCCTGGAGAACGCGAAGCTCTTCGCCGACGTCCAGAACATGAAGAACTACAACGAGGCGATGCTCGAATCGATGTCGAACGGCGTGCTCACCTTCGACGAGGCCGGAAAGATCGTCACCTGCAATGCCGCCGGCCTGCGGATCCTGCGGGCGCGCCCCGAGCAGGTCCTCAACCGGCCGCCGCAGGAGTTCTTCGGCGGCGCATGCGACTGGCTGCTCGACAAGCTCAAGCGCGTGGAAGACGCCGCGACCACCGAGGCCATCATGGACGCGGAACTCTCCATCCAGGGCGAGAAGGTGTCCGCGAACGTGACGCTCACGCCGCTGTTCAGCATCGAGAAGAAGCGCATCGGGTCGATGCTGCTCATCGAGGACATCAGCAGCGAGAAGCGGCTCAAGTCGACCATGTCGCGCTACATGGACCCGGACATCGCCGACCGCCTGGTGGCGGGCGGCACCGAGGCGCTGGGCGGACAGAGCGTCGTCGCTACCGTGCTGTTCTCCGACATACGCAGCTTCACGACCATATCCGAGCAGCTGGGTCCGCAGGGAACGGTGGCCCTGCTGAACGAGTATTTCACGCTGATGGTGGAATGCATCCAGCGCGAGAAGGGCATGCTCGACAAGTTTATCGGCGACGCGATCATGGCTGCGTTCGGGATCCCGATGGCCCACGAGGACGACGCCGACCGCGCCGTGCGCGCCGCGATCGCCATGCTGCGCGAGCTGAAGGCGTGGAACGCCCAGCGCGCCGCCGAGGGCAGGAAGCCGGTGGACGTCGGAATCGGCCTCAACACCGATACGGTCGTGTCGGGAAACATCGGCTCGAAGAAGCGGATGGACTACACCATCATCGGCGACGGCGTGAACCTGGCCTCGCGCCTGGAATCCGCGTGCAAGCAGTACGGCAGCCACATCCTGGTCAGCGAATTCACGTGGAGGCAGCTGCGCGGCACGTACCGGGCGCGCGAGCTGGACCTCGTCGTGGTGAAGGGTAAGACCCGGCCGGTCGCGATCTACGAGATCCTCGATTACCACACCGAGGACAGCTACCCGCACCTGATCGACGCGCTGGGGCATTTCCGCGACGGTCTCGAGAAGTACCGCGGGAGGAACTGGGGCGACGCGCAGGCCCTGTTCTCGCAGGTGCTGGCGCTGAACCCGGCGGACAAGTCCGCCGGCCTCTACCTGGAGCGCTGCCGCCACCTTGCGGAGAATCCGCCCGGGGACGGCTGGAACGGCGTATGGGTGATGGACAGCAAGTAGCCGCGGCCGGAACTCCGGCTAGCGTTTTCCGGCGACCGGCGCGGGCTCGCGTGCCGGCGCTTCGATGCGGCTCGCAAACGCGGAAGCGTCCCTATCCAGCCTGAGTACGGGGGCCGGCGCGGCACGGTCACCCGGGCGTGCCTCGGGCCTGGTCGAAACGCGGCTCACCGCAAACCCGAGCACGAACGCGGTCAGCACCAGCGCGAGCACCATGAACAGGCGCCCCAGCGGTCCTTTGGAGGCGCGCCCGCGATGCCCCCGTCGCGTCCGATCTGCGCCGGCTCCGGGGGAGGGCGGACGCTTCGCTTCGGCGTCCGCCCTGCGTGCCCGGCCGGCGGCCTCGGCGAGCGCCTGGGCTTCCGCGCCGGACAGGAGGTCGCTCTTGCCTCTCCGGTTCGCCTCCGTCGCAAGCCGCCGTTCCAGATCGACCCAGTCCTGTGCCGCGTCGTCGCTCACCTGGGGATGGCTCCGCATGGCAGCGATTTTACGCCCCTCCCCGGCGCTCGTTCGGAGTCATTGCGGCGCGCCTATCCTTGCGGCATCACCAGTTCAGATTCGCAGCTGACCCGGTTGCGGCCCGAACGCTTGGCGTTGTACAAGGCCTGATCGGCGCGGGTGAGTACGGCGTCGACATTGCCATCGCTCGCGCAGAAGGTCGCGACGCCGACGGAGGTCGTGAAGAACACCGCTCCGCCCTGGACGAGCGGGACCGGGGTGGCGGCGATCGCCTGGCGCACGCGCTCGGCGACCTGCCGGGCACGCTCGGTGTCGGTCTCGGGAAGGATGATCCCGAACTCCTCCCCTCCCAGGCGCCCGAAGATATCCACGCCCCGCAGGGTCTGGCGACAGACCTCGACGACCTTCTGCAGCGTCAGGTCGCCGACCCGGTGGCCGTAGCGGTCGTTGATGTCCTTGAACATGTCGAGGTCGAGCATCAGCAGCGAGAAGGGCCGGCGATAGCGGTGCGCGCGCGCAAGCTCGACCTCCGCAAGTTCCAGAAAATGCCGCCGGTTGGGAATCCCGGTCAGAAAATCGGTGCGCGCCTGGTGCTCCAGCTCGCGTTCCAGGACCTTGCGCTCGGTCAGATCGGTAAACATGACGAGCTGGCGGTCGCCGATCAGCGATCCCGCCACGGATACATCGCGCTGCGAGCCGTCCCTGCACGCGACGGTCACCTCGAAGCTTGGAATGGGGCAGCCGGTCTTCTTCGCGATGTTCGTCGCCTGGGTCCAAGCCTTGATCACGGCCGCGCGGTATTCCTCGTTCGGATAGGCCAAGGCATACCAGCGCTCCACGGTGGGAACGTCCTCGAGCGTGTAGCCGAACAGCTCGGTAACCTTGCGGTTGATGTATTCGACCCGGCCGCCCGCGTCCGTCCAGGCGATCGGAACGGGCGAGGAGTCGAGGATGGCCTGCAGCTTGGCCTCGCTGTCGCGCAGCGCCTGCTCCGCCCGCTTGCGTTCGGTCACGTCCAGTCCGGTTCCAACGAGGTAGGACCTCTCGCCGATGTCGACCCGCGTTCCCGTCAGGAAACGCCATCGCACCTCGCCGCCGGCCTGCACGACGCGCGCCTCCGCCTCGGCATAGCCTGTGGCGAATGCCTCCTCCACCTTCCTCGCGACCAGCGGACGGTCTTCCTCGAAGACGATGCTGAGCACGCTTGTCTGCGGCATCAGCTCGTCCGGGACGCCGATCGCCTCTTGCGCCGCCCGGTTCCAGCGGACGAAGAACCCCTGGCGGTCGAAAACATAGAATGTCCCGGGCACGGCCTCGACGACCGCCTGAAGAAACGCCACTTCCTCCTGTGGGGTGGGTTGCTGCACGGAATGAATGAGGCGATTCACGAATGGTTCGATCCGATCAAAGCGCGGTTCCCGCGGGAACCGGACCGTGTCCGCCGAAGCGTCCCTGTCAAACGCCGCGTTCCGGACGGAAATCCGCAATGCCGTCAATTATATGGGCAAGCGGTGCAGGATTGCACTTGCGGGGGCCTTGCCGAGGGATTTCCCGATCCGGTTATCGGGCGGCACCGCTCGGATTCAGCACTGTTGATGGGTATAGACGCGGGCCAGGAAGTCCGCGACCTCGGCCGCCTGGTCCGATTCCGGCTCAGCCGCAGCCTGGGCCGGTACCGTTTGCGCAGGGGCCCGGCCGATGTCCCAAGGCTCCACCGCGCGACCCGCGCCTTGCGCTTGCGTCTCCGCCCCGAACCATAACCTGCGCCACACGATCGCTTCTCCGAATTCGACCCGCCCTTAGTGCGTTTAACGGGCGATCGCGAAAAAAGTTGAGCGCCTCTAAAGATTTCCCGCGGGCTGCCGATATACGGATCAAGATGTGCCTCCTGTCCCCCTCCTCCGGTTCGGGGTACGGACTGCCCGTCTGGCTTCGGGCCGGGAACATGGGAGCGCATCGGGTTGAGGGGCTCCGCCCCTCAACCACCTCACATCGGGTAGCCTCGACGGCTGCCCGTTTTTTTTGGGCAATCCGGGACTTCTCCAGGTGCCCGTGCGGCGATCCTTACTGGAGTTTCCTCGCCGGCAAGGGCACGAAGGCCGCGCAGTAATCGATGACACGCGCGTCGGCGGCCAGGGGGCGGTCGCAACGCTCGATGAACTCGGCCACGTTGCGGTAGGAACGCGCCGAGGGGTCCACTGTCGTGCCGCAGGTCCAGTGCAAGGCACCGTTGGCATCGACGCGCGCAGCCGTCCAGATGACGCGCCGGTCGTAGTCCGGGTGGATGTCCTTGAACGAGGCGGTCGCGCGATACGCCAGGGGGTCCCAGTCGAGCCGCCCGGCAAAGGGCGTCGCCTTCATGTTCGGGATAGCCGAGAAATCACTGCCCGGCGCCAACTCGCGGTGATAGGCCTCATAGGAAATTCCGACGCAGGTCTGCACGTCCCTCAACAGCCCGATGACGTTCAGGCCGCCCGTGGTTGCCCGGGAATCCTCGTACCCATACCACGCGAGCCAGACGACGCCGGCTGCGATTCCAAGGATCGCAAGCCCGCCGGCGAGCTTGCCCAGCACCGAGCCCTTCTGCCGCATCAACTCCGCGTCACCGCGATAAAAACGCTGCATGGCGAGTGGTCGATCAGCGACTTGCCCACCGATCCGCGCCACCAGCGCGCGATGCCCTTGCGTTCATGACCCACCACGATGAGGTCGGCGCCGATGTCCACGGCGAGCCTGCAGATCTCCTCGACCGGTTCACCGACCGCGAGGTGTCCGCTGACGACGTAACCTCTGTCCTTGAGCTGCGCGACGCCCTCGTCCAGGACCTCCTGCGCCCGCTTCTTCTCCTCCTCAAGCAGTTCCTCCGGCAGGAAACCCTCGGTCAGGAACATGCTGGACGGCATCCCCGCCACCGCGAGCAGATGCGTTTCGGCTTTCGTGAACGAGGCGATTTCGGAGCACTGGAGCAGGGCCATCTTGCCATCCCGGGATCCGTCGTAGGCCATCAGAATTTTCTTGATCATCGTTTCCTCCTCACCGAACTTGCTGGTGGAACCTATGCGCGAATACTACTTCGCCAGCAGGCCGAGCCTCTCGATCAGGGCCCGGTCCTGCTGAAACATTTCGCGCGCGAACTTCGCATAATCCTCGCTCGACTGATACCACAGTTCCTGGTCGAGCTGATCCAGAATCTTCTGATGCTCAGGATCCTCCACCGCCTTCTTGAAACCGTCGTGCAGGATGCGCACAACGTTCGGATCCATGCCCCTGGGCCCGACGATGCCGTAGGGAGAGGTTGAAACGATGCCCAGCCCGAACTCCTTCGCGGTGGGCACGCTCGGCCAGCGCTTGGTGCGCTGGCTGCCGAAGGTCACGAGCAGGCGGAAGGTGCCGGCATCGACGAAGCGCCCCCAGCCGCTCGCGTCGGACTGCGCCATGATGTGCCCGCCCATCAGGGCCTGGGTCAGCTCGGCGTTGCCCTTGAACGGGATGTGAAGGAACTCCACGCCCGACTTCATGCCCACTTCCTCCATGAGCAGGTGGGGCGAGGTACCCGTTCCGGTGGACCCGTAATTCATCTTCCCGGGATTGGCCTTGGCGAAATCGAGCAGTTCGCGGAAGGACTTGAAGGGCGAGTCGTTCCTCACCACCACCCCGAAAGTGTAGCCGGTCACGCCGATGATATAGGTGAAGTCCCGCAGCGGATCCCAGGCGACCTTCTGCATGTGCGGGATCCGGAAGGCCCCCATGGGAAGCTGCGACAGCGTATAGCCGTCGGGCTTCGCCGTCTGCGCCATGGTACCCGGCCCGACCATGCCGCCGCCCCCCGGCCGGTTCTCGACCACGACAGTCTGGCCCAGGTACTTCCCGGAAATCCCGGCGAACCTGCGCAGGTGGGTATCCGTGGACCCGCCCGCCGGCCATGGCACGATGAGCGTGATCGGTTTGGTGGGAAACGCCTGGCCCTTCGAGGCTTCCTGGGCCGGCGCTGTCGCGGCATACGCAAGCAGCATCGCCATCACTGTCCAACGCGCTATCTGCAGCATTAATTCCCCCTTGCGCGCACGGGCGCGGTCGGGCGAAGCTTGCCCAAAAGACCCTTCTACGTCAAATGTGATCCGCGTGCGCTGTGCCCGGGTTTTGTCCCGGGTTAGAATTTATCTTTTTCCCGACATGTCCATGCCGCTCGACATCACCCGTCCCGACCTTGCGCTTGCGGTGGTGGGCACCGGGATCATGGGCCGCGGTATCGCCCAGATCGCGGCCCAGGCGGGCGTGAAAGTGTTCCTGTACGACACCCGTGCCGATGCTGCGCCCGCCGCCAGGGACTACGTGGCCGGCATGTTCACGAAGCTCGTCGAGAAGGGCAAGCTCGGGTCCGAAGCCGCCGAGCGCGCGATCGGCAATCTGGAAGTCGCGCACGTGCTGCCCGCGCTCTCGGCCTGCCACGTGGTCGTCGAGGCGATCGTGGAGAACCTCGAGGCGAAGCGCGAGCTCTTCGGACACCTCGAAGCGATCGTGTCGGCGGAGTGCATCCTCGCCACCAACACTTCGTCGCTGCAAGTCACCTCCGTCGCCGCCGGATGCAAGCATCCGGAGCGCGTGGCGGGCTACCACTTCTTCAATCCGGTCCCGCTCATGAAGGTCGTGGAAGTGATCGACGGCGTCGTGACGGCCCCCTGGGTGGTCGACGCGCTTACCGCGCTCGCAAAGCGCATGGGGCACAGGCCGGTGCGCGCGAAGGACACGCCGGGATTCATCGTCAACCACGCCGGCCGCGGCTACGGCACCGAGGCGCTTCGCGTCCTCTTCGAGGGCGTCGCCGAATTCCACGAGATCGACCGCATCCTGCGCGAGGCCGCGGCGTTCCGCATGGGTCCGTTCGAGCTGTTCGACCTGACGGGACTCGACGTGTCGCACCCGGTCATGGAGTCGATCTACAACCAGTACTACCAGGAACCGCGCTACCGGCCCTCGCCACTCACCGGCCAGCGGGTCGTCGCGGGCCTCGTCGGCCGCAAGACCGGTCGCGGCTTCTACCGCTACGAGGGAGGAAACCAGGAGAAGCTGCCCTCGCCCGCCGCGCCCGCCGCGCGCCCGGCGCGCGTCTGGGTGAGCGAGCGCGACCTGGGCGCGAAGCTGAGGGATCTGGTATCCGGGCTTGGCGCGACGCTGGATACCGGCGCATCGCCCGGAAAAGACTCCCTGTGCCTGGTTGCGCCGCTCGGCCACGACGCGACTTCCGCAACCCTCGCCGAGGGACTCGACCCCACGCGCAGCCTGGCGGTGGATTGCCTGTTTCCGCTGGGCAAGCGCCGCACGCTCATGACCACGCCAGTCACCAGCGCCGAAATGCGCGACGCCGCCCACGGACTGCTCGCCTCCGACGGCGTGCCGGTATCAGTGATTCACGACTCGCCCGGCTTCGTCTGCCAGCGCGTGCTCGCGCAGATCGTCAACATCGCCTCCGATATCGCGCAGCAGCGGATCGCCTCGCCTGAGGACATCGATTCGGCCGTCATGCTCGGCCTGGGCTATCCGAGCGGACCCCTCGCCTGGGGCAACGCGCTGGGGCCGGCACGAATACTCGCCATACTCGAGGCGTTGCAGGCCTTCTATGGCGACCCGCGTTACCGCGCCAGCCCATGGCTGAAGCGCCGCGCGCTGCTCGGCGTATCATTATTGGTTCCCGAAGCCTGACCGCGGATTCCCCGCCCGCATCGCGGGCATCCCCCTTGTGCACCGGGTGCAAGGGGACAGGGGAGGAATTTTCACATCGTTCAATGCAGAGGCGACCATGAGAGCTGCCGATCAAACCAAGCGCGCCAAGCCTGTGTTCGTCTGGGACGATCCGCTGCTGCTCGACTCGCAGCTCACCGAGGAAGAGCGCATGGTGCGCGATGCCGCGCATGCCTACTGCCAGGACAAGCTGATGCCGCGGATCATCGACGCATTCCGCCACGAAAGGACCGATCCCGCAATATTCCGCGAGATGGGCGAGCTCGGCCTGCTCGGCCCAACCATACCCGCGGAATACGGCGGCGCGGGGCTGAACTACGTCTGCTACGGCCTGATCGCGCGCGAAGTCGAGCGTGTCGATTCCGGATACCGCTCGATGATGAGCGTGCAGAGCTCGCTCGTGATGGTGCCCATCTACCGGTTCGGCAGCGAATCGCAGAAGCGCAAGTACCTGCCCAAGCTGGGCAAGGGCGAATGGATCGGCTGCTTCGGCCTCACCGAACCCGATCACGGCTCCGACCCAGGGAGTATGGCGACGCGCGCCGCGAAAGTGGACGGCGGGTATCTCCTCAACGGCACCAAGATGTGGATCAGCAATTCGCCCTTCGCCGACGTGTTCATCGTCTGGGCGAAGACCGTCGAAGGCGGCGAGGTCGGGGACATACGCGGCTTCATCCTCGAAAAGGGCATGAAGGGCCTGTCGGCCCCCGAGATCCACGGCAAGGTGGGCCTGCGGGCCTCGATCACCGGCGAAGTCGTCATGGACGACGTGTTCGTCCCGGACGAGAACCTGATGCCCGGCGTGAAAGGCCTCAAAGGGCCGTTCTCCGGCCTCGACTCGGCCCGCTTCGGCATCGCCTGGGGCGCGCTGGGCGCAGCGGAGTCGTGCTGGCACATCGCGCGCCAGTACGTGCTCGACCGCAAGCAATTCGGCCGGCCCCTCGCCGCCAACCAGCTCATACAGAAAAAGCTCGCCGACATGATGACCGAGATCACGCTCGGGCTGCAGGGCTGCCTGCGCCTGGGCCGCATGAAGGACGAAGGCACGGCGGTCCCCGAGATCACCTCGATCATGAAGCGCAATTCCTGCGACAAGGCACTGGAGGTCGCGCGGCTGGCGAGAGACATGCTCGGAGGCAACGGCATCTCCGACGAGTTCCACGTCATACGCCACGTGGTGAATCTGGAAGTGGTCAACACCTACGAGGGCACGCAGGACATCCATGCCCTCATCCTCGGGCGTGCGCAGACCGGGATCCAGGCGTTCTGCTGAAAGCATGGCGCCGTCCTCCGCGTCATGGGTCGAACGCAGCCTGGCGGCGGTGTGGCATCCCTGCACGCAGATGCAATGGCATCCTGAGTTGCCGCTGGTCTCGATCGCGCGCGCCGAGGGTCCCTGGCTGACCGGCCACGACGGCTCGCGATATTTCGACGCGATCGGATCCTGGTGGGTGTGCCTGCTCGGCCACCGGCATCCGGCCGTGGTCGAGGCGCTGCGCGATCAGCTCGATCGGCTCGACCACGTCATGCTGGCGGGGCTGACGCACGCGCCCGTCGTCGCATTGTCGGAGCGGCTGTCGGACATGACGGGAGGCGTCCTGGGGCATGCCTTCTTCGGCTCCGACGGCGCGTCGGCGATCGAGATCGCGATCAAAATGAGCGCGCATGCGTGGCAGCATCTCGGGCGCGGCCGCAAGCAGGCCTTCGTCTGCCTGGCCGGAAGCTATCACGGGGAAACGCTGGGCGCGCTGGGAATCACGGACCAGCCGGGCTTCCGCCAGCCCTACGAGGGGCTGATACGGCCCGCCTACGTCGTCCCCAACGCCGACGCCCGCCAGGCGACGCCGGGAGAGGATGCCCGCGCGGTCGCGCTGCGGCAGGTGCGGCACCTGGAGGCGCTGCTCGCCGAACGCGCCGACGAGATCGCCGCCATCGTCACCGAGCCTCTGGTGCAGGGCGCGGGCGGAATGATTTTCTACGATCCCGAATACCTGCGGCAGGTGCGCGCCTTGTGCGACCTTTATTCGATTCACTGGATCGCCGACGAGATCGCAGTGGGCTGCGGCCGCACGGGCAGTTTCTTCGCGTGCGAACAATCGGGGGTCTGGCCCGACCTGCTTTGCCTGTCGAAAGGCATCTCCGGCGGGTTCCTGCCGCTGTCCATCGTGCTTTCACGGGACGATCTCTACCGGCTGTTCCTGCACGACAGCGCATCCAAGGCCTTCCTGCATTCGCACAGCTTTTCCGGCAATGCGCTCGCCTGCCGCGCGGCGCTCGCGGTGCTCGACGTGTTGGAAAGGGAGAACGTGCTCGCGGCCAATCGCAGGCGCGCCGAACGGCTCACCGCGCGCCTGCAAACGGTTGCCCGCCACCCGCGGGTGCGCCACTTTCGACAGCTCGGCATGATCTGGGCATGGGATGCCGCGGACCCGCCCGAGGATTTCTCGCAGCGCGTCTTTCGCGCCGGCCTGCGCCACGAATTGCTGCTGCGCCCGCTCGGCAATGTCGTCTACCTGATGCCGCCCTTCCTGCTCGCCGACGGCGAGATCGACGCGCTGGCCGAACGCGTGGCCGACGTAATGCAGGAAGTGCTCGCTTGAAGACCTGGCGCAGCCGCTTCCTCGCGGACGCCGCGCAGTGGGAATCGGCGGGATTGCGGCGCCGGCGGCGCGTGGTGCGTCCCCTGTCGGCGACCGAGATCGAGATCGACGGCAAGGCCGTGACCGCCTTCGCGAGCAACGATTACCTGGGCCTCGCGCGCGACCCGCGCCTCGCCGAAGCGCTCGCCGAGGGTGCGCGCCGCTACGGTGCCGGCGCGGGCGCCTCGCCCCTGGTGAGCGGCCACCACGCCGTGCACGAGGCCCTCGAGTGCGCGCTGGCGCGCTTCGCGGGCAAGCCCGCGGCGCTCCACTTCATGAACGGCTACGTCGCCAACCTCGCGCTCCTGACGACCCTCGCCGGCGACGGCGGCGCCATATTCTCGGACCGACTCAACCACGCCTCCCTCATCGACGGCGCGCGGCTTTCCAGGGCGCCGGTGGAAGTCTATCCGCACGCGGATGCCGGCGCACTCGAGGCGCTGCTCAGGGCGAGCGGCGCCACGCACAAGCTCGTCGTCACCGATGCCGTGTTCAGCATGGACGGCGACGTCGCGCCGCTCGAGGACCTGCTCGCCCTGTGCGAGCGCCACGACGCGCTGCTCGTCGTCGACGATGCCCACGGCATCGGGGTCCGCGGACCCGAGGGCCGCGGCAGCGTGCAGGCGCTCGGCCTGGATTCCGACTGCCTGGTCTACATGGGAACGCTCGGCAAGGCGGCCGGTCTCTCGGGCGCGTTCGTCGCCGCCGATCCGCTGATCATCGACCGCCTGGTCCAGCGCGCGCGCACCTATGTGTTTTCGACCGCGGCGCCGCCCGCGCTGGCGCACGCAACCCTGACCGCGCTCGAGCTGATCCGATCGGCCGACGCCGCGCGCACCCAACTCGCCGCGCATCGCGAACGCCTGCAGGACGCCGCGCCCGCCTGGCTTCCCTATCGCCTGCTCGCTTCGAGCACGCCGATCCAGCCGCTCGTCGTGGGCGGCAACAAGGCCGTGGTGCAGGTCGCGGACGCGCTGCTCGAGCAAGGGCTGTGGGCACCGGCGATCCGCCCGCCGACCGTCCCGGCGGGCAGCGCGCGGCTGCGCATCGCGCTCTCGGCCGCGCATCGCGCCGAGGACATCGAGCGCCTGTGCGCCGCGCTTACGCGGATCGCCGCGCGAGCGGCAACGATAGCGGCATGAAACTCTTCGTCACGGGCACGGACACGGACATCGGCAAGACCGTGGCGACCTGCGCGCTGCTGCATGCCCTGCGGTCACGGGGCGTTCCGGCGATCGGAATGAAGCCGGTTGCCGCCGGCGCCGATTCCACGGGAGTCTGGAACGACGTCGAGCGGATACGCGCCGCGAGCCCGATCGATGCGCCACTGGAAGACATCGCACCGTATCGCCTGCGCGCGCCCGCCTCGCCTCACCTCGCCGCGCGCGCGGACGGCGTCGCGATCCGGCGCGAGGTCATACTCGCCGCGCTGGTGCGCCTCGAGCGGCTCGCCGAGATGGTCGTCATCGAGGGGGTCGGCGGATTCAGGGTGCCACTCTCGGAGGATTGGGACAGCGCCGATCTGGCGCAGGCGATCGGCGCCCCGATCCTGCTCGTCGTGCCGATGCGCCTGGGCAGCATCAACCACGCGCTGCTGACCGCGGAAGCCATCGCGAGTCGAGGGCTCTCTCTCGCGGGCTGGATCGCGAATTCGGGCATCGACCCGGATTACGACCGCGTGGCGCAGACCATAGACACGCTCGACCGGAGGATCGGCGGGACCTGCGTCGGCGTACTGCCGCGCCTCGCCCTTGGACAAAACGGCTCGGAACAAATTAAACTCGACGCGATACTGTCGCACCTACCCTCCACACACCCCGTTTAGGAGATGCTCTTGACTGTCTCGACCCCATCCGCAGTCCGCCCGAATCCCGTCCAGGCCGCTTCGGGCCCGCAGGCGTGGACGGTCGACGCCGTCGCCCGATTGTTCGAACTGCCGTTCAACGATCTGCTGTTTCGCGCGCAAGAAATCCACCGCGAGCATTTCCCCGCGGGCGAGGTCGAGCTCGCGACCCTGCTCTCGATCAAGACCGGCGGCTGCCCGGAAGACTGCGCCTATTGCCCCCAGGCGGCGCGCTACCACACCGGGGTCGAGGCGGAAAAAATCCTGCCGCTGGAGCAGGTCGTCGCCGCGGCCAGGGCGGCAAAGCAGAACGGCGCAACGCGCTTCTGCATGGGCGCGGCATGGCGCGAGCCGAAGGCGCGCGACGTCGAGAAGGTCCAGGCGATGGTGAGCGCGGTCAAGTCGCTGGGACTGGAGACTTGCGCGACGCTCGGCATGCTGAGCGGCGAGCAGGCGCAGCAGCTCAAGGATTCGGGTCTGGACTATTACAATCACAACCTGGATACCGCACCCGAGTTCTACAGCCATATCATCACGACGCGCGTGTACCAGGAACGCCTGGATACCTTGAAGCACGTTCGCCGCGCCGGCATCAAGGTCTGCTGCGGCGGCATCGTCGGCATGGGCGAATCCCGCCTGCAACGCGCCGGCCTGATCGCCCAGCTCGCCAATCTCGATCCGTATCCCGAGTCCGTCCCGATCAATCACCTGGTGCAGGTCCCGGGCACGCCGCTCTACGGCGCCGAGCCGCTGGATCCGTTCGAATTCGTCCGCACCATCGCGGTCGCCCGCATCACCATGCCGGCGGCGCGCGTGCGCTTGTCCGCCGGGCGGCGCGAGCTCGGCGACGCGGTCCAGGCACTGTGCTTCCTCGCGGGGGCCAATTCGATTTTCTACGGGGAAAAGCTGCTCACCACCTGCAATCCGGAGGCGCAGGCCGACCGCAACCTGCTGGCGAATCTCGGATTGCGTACCCGCGTTGAAGGCGGTGCGGGGGACTGCGACGCCTGCGGCACTTAGCCCCGGGATTGATGCAGATCACGATCTCTGCGAGGTCCGCCCGCCGCAAATGGACGCTCGGCCGGGTTATCGACTATCATCGGGCGCGCGCCTGAACCCCCTCTCGTCTCGGGAAAAAGCACATGGACATATGGAGCTTCGGACTCACCATGATGGTCGTCGGCATGGGGGGAACCTTTCTGACCCTCTGGATCCTTGGCCTGGTCATGGACCTGCTCAAGAAGGTCTTTCCGCTTTCCGCCGAAGACGCAAGCGCCAAGAAAAAGTCGTAGCCAGGGAGTAACGAAATGCTCGAGAGCTTCGTAGCAGGCCTGTCCGGGCTGTGGATCGGCACCACCTATCTGTTCACCGAGGGCGGTGCCAACGTCATCATGCTGCTGGTCGGCGGCACCTTGCTCTATCTCGGGGTCAAGAAGAACGTCGAGCCGCTGCTGCTGGTGCCCATCGGATTCGGCTGCGTGCTGGTGAACATCCCGTTGAGCGACCTGATGGACCAGGGCGGGCTGCTGCGCATCCTCTACGACATGGGGATCTCCAACGAGCTTTTCCCGCTGCTCATCTTCGTGGGCATCGGCGCCATGATCGATTTCGGCTCGCTGCTGGAAAACCCGAAGATCCTGCTGTTCGGCGCCGCGGGTCAGTTCGGCATCTTCCTCACGCTGCTGCTCGCGTTGGCGCTCGGATTTCCGGCGCTGGAGGCGGTGAGCATCGCGGTCATCGGGGCCTGCGACGGGCCCACGGCGATCTACGTGGCCTCGCAGTACGCGCCGCAGCTTCTCGCCCCGATCTCGGTGGCGGCCTATTCGTACATGGCGCTCGTCCCGATCATCCAGCCCCCGATCATGAGGGCCCTGACCACGCCCAAGGAACGGGTCATCAGGATGGCGCCGATCAAGAGGAGCGTTTCCACCCAGACCAAGCTACTGTTTCCCATCGTCGTGACCCTGGTGACCGGTCTCATCGCGCCCAAGGGGTTACCGCTCATGGGAACCATCATGCTGGGCAACTTCCTCAGGGAGTGCGGCGTGGTGAACCGGCTGCACAAGAGCGCGGAGAACGAGCTCGCCAACGTCGTGACCCTGTTCCTCGGCCTGGCCATCGGCGGGACGATGGAGGGCCACGCTTTTCTCAAGCCCGCGACGCTGATGATTTTCGGCATGGGCTTCGTCGCCATTTGCCTGGACACCGTGGCCGGGGTCCTGTTCGGAAAGCTCGTCTGCCTGATCACCGGAGGCAAGGTCAACCCCCTCATCGGGGCGGCCGGAATCTCCGCCTACCCCATGGCCGCCAGAGTGGTGCAGGCGCAGGGCCTGCGCTATGACAAGAAGAACCATCTGCTCATGCACGCGGCCGGCGCGAACACCGGCGGACAGATCGGTTCGGTCATGGCCGCGGCGGTCATGCTTTCGGTGCTCAAGGGCATGGGCATGATTTGAGCGCGGGCCCGAAGCTCCGGCGCCAGCGCAATGCCCCGGGTTGAAGAAGCCCGAGTGATCCTGCTGCCGCCGCGCTGAACGGGGGATCGATGGGACAGATCGTGCTCGGCATCGGCACGTCCCACTCGCCGATGCTCAATGCGACCGCCGAGGAATGGGCGTGGTTCGCGCCGCGCGAGCCCACCATCAAGCTGCTCGACAGCGAGGGCAAGCGCACCAGCTACGAAGCGCTGATCAGGGAAGCGGCCGGCCGCTTCGACGCGGAGTGCACGCGCGAGAAGTTCGCCGAGCGCCACGCCCGCGCGCAGGCGGCGCTCGACCGCATCTCCGAAGAAATCCGAAGCGCATTGCTCGACGCCCTGATCGTCGTCGGCGACGACCAGAAGGAACTCTTCCTCGAAGACAACCTGCCCGCCCTGCTCGTCTACCGCGGCAGGACCGTGCCGCACCAGGCGCGCGCCCCGAAGCCCGAATGGGTCGACTGGTTCGCCGCCATACAGGGACGCTACTACCTCCAGGACGGAAGGATCGAATACCCCGCCGACGACGGATTGGCGTCACACCTGATCGAGCGGCTCGTCGATCGCGGCTTCGATGTCGCGGTGTCGGACCGCCTGCCGCGCGACGAGGGCGAGGGACACGCATTCGCCTTCGTCCATCGCCGGCTGCTCAGGTTCGATCCGGTGGTGCCCATGGTGCAGGTCTTCATCAACACCTACTACCCGCCCAACCAGCCGTCCCCGAAGCGCTGCTACGAACTCGGACAGGCATTGCGCGCCGCGGTCGAATCCCATGCGGGCGCGGCCCGTGTCGGCATCCTCGGCTCAGGCGGGCTGAGTCATTTCGCCATCGACGAGCCCTTCGACCGCGAGATAGTCCGCGCCCTGCGGGAGCAGGACGCGGATGCGCTGAAGCGCCTTCCCGTCAACAAGCTCAATTCCGGCAACTCCGAGATCCGCAACTGGATCGCCGCGGCCGGCGCGGTGGAGCACCTTCCGCTTGCCTGGGCGGAGTACGTGCCGGCCTACCGTTCGCCCGCGGGCACGGGGACGGGCCTGTGCTTCGCCGCCTGGCGCGCCAGGCTCTCGGCCAGCCCGGCGAGCGCCCATCCATTCGCAGGATGAACGGCCAGATCCTCGCGAAATACGCGCTCGGCCTCCGGCGCGCGATCCGCCTCCAGGAGCAGCGCACCCAGCGTATGCCGCGCGGGCATGTGCCAGGCAGGCGGCTCGTCTGCGGCGAGGCCCGTCTCGACCTTCAGCGCCGCGCGCGCATGCGCGATCGCCGTCGCATCATTCCCCTGCGCCCCGGCCAGCTCCGCCCGCAGCAGCTCGACACAGATGTCGAGCAGCGTCGACAATCGATTCGTGTGCTTGAGCTCGGCCCCGTCGTACACCGCTGCACGCAGGCTCGTATCCAGGGCTTTCAACTCCTCGCGCGCGCGATCGGCCCGTCCGGTTCGGAGGTAGGCCATTCCCCTTGCGTAATGCCAGACGCCGTCGGTGTATCCCGTCGCCGCGACAGGACGGGCCGACGCGAGGATGTCCTGCCACCGGCCGAACCTCACCTGCGTGTAGAGCGGCAAGACGAGGAAGTGCTGGCGCGTGCCGCTCGGAGGGCCGCCGCCGGCGGCCGAGCCGGCGCTCCGGGCGAGATCGGCGGCGGCTGACAGCGCGGCGGCGCTGTGGCCCGACATGAGCGCCGCATACCAGAGGAAGTGATGGTTGTGCTCGACGTATCCGGAGACGTATCCCGGGTCCGCCGCGATCGCCGCGAGATAGACACGGTCGGCCGCGATCGCTTCCTCGTTCGCGCGCAATGCCCCCTCGTAGTTTCCCAGCCTGAGATAGACGTGCGAGGGCATGTGGACGAGGTGTCCCACGCCCGGTGCGATCGTGCGCAGGCGCTCGGCGCTCGCCAGCGCGCGCTCCGGGCGAGGCGAATCCTCGAGAACGTGCACGTAGAAATGGTTCGCTCCCGGATGGTCCGGCGCGATCTTCAGCGCGCGCTCGAGCGGCGCGATGATGTCCCGGGTCCAGGGCTCGGCTGACCCGTCCTTGCGCCAATAGTCGCGGCCGCGCGGGATCATGAGCGCATCGGCGAGCAGGGTGAGAACGTCCGCGTCATCGGGAAAGCGCTGAGCGACCCTGCGCAGCGCCCCGGCGTACGCGAGGTCCAGCGACGAGCGTTCTGCCTTGGGCGCACTCTCGTACCGTCTTGCGAGCGCTTCGATCAGGGCGCGCTCCTTCGTGCCCGTTGCGCGCGAGAGCCGCACCGCTTGCCCGACGGCGTCGTAGGCCGCGGCTGCGGCAGCATGGGTCATGTCATGGTTGATGCTCGGACCGAGCGAATAGGCGATCCCCCATCGGCACATCGCACATTGCGGATCCAGGCGCGAGGCCTCGCGGAACGAGCGCTCCGCCTCGGCGAAGTTGTATCCCCAGGCGAGCACGAGGCCTTGATCGAAGAAGCGCTGGGCGAGCGGCGAGCGGGTCGAAATCCGAAACCGGTAATCGCCTGTCCCGGGTAACAGTCGCGCCGGCGCCTCGGAGGCCATGGGCGCAGGACGCACACCCTCATGCACCGCAGGACCAAAGGAATCGTGCCCCGATCCGCAGGCGGGAAATACTGCGAAGCTTAGCGTGAGGACGATGCGAACCAGGGCGCACTGCATTAGACCAGACCCAATTATTTGTATTCTAAGATTGTTTTCTCATGGCCTAGGGCCTTTCCAGCCCATGGGCTGAATTCGTATATTAGTATATGTTGATGTACCTCAAGAATCGCCGGGCTCGATCGGCGTCCAATGGGACCGCGGTTTGGTGCGATGCCGCATGGTGGTGCCAATTCGGACACATGACGGCTTCGCGTACTCAACGTACGAGGACGCCATGCAACGACTCTCGAGACGGCGGTTTCTGCAGATCAGCGCCAGCACATTCGGCGCGGTGGCGGCGCAGGCCAGCTTTCCGCTCGGCGCGGCCGCGGCCGCACAAGGCGCCAAGGGCAGGATTCAGACCATTGCCACCACCTGCGACGTTTGCTTCTGGAAATGCGGCGCCATCGCGCATGTGCGCGACGGCAAGCTCTGGAAGATCGAAGGCAATCCGCTCGATCCGCTTTCGCAGGGACGGCTGTGCACGCGCGGCACGGGCGGCGTCGGCGCGCACTATGATCCCGACCGCCTGCGCTCGCCGCTGATCCGCGTCGGCGAGCGCGGCAAGGAAGATTGGAAGGCCGTCACCTGGGGCGAAGCGCTCGATCACGTCGCCGGCCGACTCAAGAAACTCGCCGCCGAGAACGGCCCTGAAACGATCGCCGTATTCAAGCACGGCATCAGCTCCTATTACATCGAGCACGCGTTCAAGGCGCTCGGAACGCCAAACCTCGCGGCACCCTCGTTCGCGCAATGCCGCGGACCGCGTGACGTCGGCTTTAACCTGACGCTGGGTGCCAATCCGGGCACGCCCGAGAATACGGACATCGCACACGCGAAGTGCCTGGTCCTGATCGGCACGCACCTGGGCGAGAACATGCACAACTCGCAGGTGCGCGAGTTCTCCGAAGTCGTGCGCAACGGCGCCACCATCATCGTCGCCGACCCGCGCTTCTCGACCGCGGCGAGCAAAGCCAGGTACTGGCTGCCGGTGAAACCCGGAACCGACATTGCGCTGCTGCTGGCATGGATGAACGTGATCGTGCAGGAAGGGCTGTACGACAAGCAGTTCGTGGCGCAGCACGGCACAGGCTTTGCCGAATTCGCGAAAGCGATCGAGGACAACACGCCGGAATGGGCCGCGGACCGAGTGGGCGTGCCGGCCGAGCTGATCCGCACCACTGCGAGAGAAATGGCGAAGACGCGGCCGGCGACGCTGATCCATCCGGGCCGGCGCAGCGCGTGGTACGGCGACGACGCACAGCGCTCCCGCGCAGTCGCGCTGCTGAACGCCCTGATGGGCAACTGGGGACGCAAAGGCGGCTTCTACGTCACGAACTACATCGACTTGCCGGATTATCCAGGCGTTCCGAAATACCCGAAGCCTGCCAGACCGAAGGCCGACAACCCCGGCAAGAAATGGCCGTTCGCGGACCAGACCGTCAGCACCGGGCTGCGCGAGGCCACCATTACCGGCAAGCCCTACCCGATCAAGGCGTGGGTCGTCGTCGGCACCAACCTGCTGCAGTCCCTGCCGGAGCAGGCCAGGACGATCGAGGCCATCAACGCGCTCGACCTGCTGGTGGTCGTGGACACCGTGCCGAGCGAGATCGCCGGCTACGCCGATGTGGTTCTGCCGGAGGCGACGTACCTCGAACGCCACGACACGCTGAACGACGACTGCCTGCGCGTTTCGTTTCTCGCCTATCGCCAGCCTGTCGTGCCGCCGCCGCATGACCAGAAACCCGGCTGGTGGATCGGCCGCGAGCTGGGCATCCGGCTCGGGGTGGCGAAGTATTTCCCATGGAAGAACCTCGAGGAATGCCTGAAGACGCGCATCGTCAAGGGCGGTTTCAACTGGACCGAGCTCAAGACGAAGGGCGTGCTGTTCGGCAAGAAGCAACCCATCTACGTCGAGGACGGCGCCGAGACCACATTCGACACGCCCTCGGGCAAGGTCGAATTCTGGTCCAGGCAACTCGCGGACAAGGGATTCGACCCGGTGCCGCGCTACACGCCGCCGGATGCCGGCCCGCCGGGGGCCTACCGGCTGCTCACCGGCCGGGCGCCCATGCACACGTTCAGCCGCACCATCGGCAATCCGCGCCTGGCCGAACTGATGCCAGAGAACGAGGTGTGGATCAACGCGCAGGAGGCGGACAAGCTGGGCTTGGCGAGCGGTGTGAAGGTGCGCCTGCGCAATCAGGACGGCGTGGTCAGCAACCCTGTAAAGGTGCTCGCCACCGAGCGGCTGCGTCCCGAGTGCGTGTACCTGGTGCACGGCTTCGGCAGCGAATCCAAGGCGTGGAAGGGCGCCTACCACAAGGGCGCCAGCACCGCCCAGCTCAACACCCACGTGAAGACCGATCCGTTGATGGGGGGCACGAGCATTCACAACAACTTCGTAACGTTCGAGAAAGTGGCATAGGAAAACGATCATGGCCCGCTTCGGAATGGTGATCGACACGCGTCAATGCATCGGCTGCCAGGATTGCGTCGTCGCGTGCAACATCGAGAACGACGTCCCGCCGGGGAAACGGCGCGATTGGGTGCGGACAGAGGTAAAGGGCCGCTTTCCGGACCTTTCCATGACGTTCTTTTCGCAGCGGTGCAACCACTGCGACGAGCCGCCGTGCGTACCGGTCTGTCCGGTGGGTGCGAGCCACGTCAGCGCACTCGGCAAGACGGTGCAGATCCACTACGACAAGTGCATCAAGTGCGGCCTGTGCGTCGAGGCCTGCCCCTACCAGGCGCGCTTCATGAACGAGTTGCGCGAGGGCACCGCGGACAAGTGCACGTTCTGCGCGCACCGCCTGGCCGAAGGCAAGGAGCCCGCGTGCGCGGCCGTCTGTCCGACCAAGGCCATCTTTTTCGGCGACCTCGACGCGAGCAAGCTCAAACAGCTGCTGCGCGCGCGCAAGCACGAGGTTCTCAAGCCAGACAAGGGAACCAAGCCGCGCATTTACTACCTCGTATAGACGAGGCATTCGGAGATTTCGTTTCTTGGAAGGATGCAGAGCATGAACGCCAGATTAGTCCTTGTGCTGACCGTCGCGCTTTCCGGATGGGCGTCCGCCCAGGCGCCCGCGCCCGCGGCCAAGCCTTCAATGCCGCCCGTTTGCGCCACCTGCCACAAGCCGGCTGCCGACACCATCCGCGGATACTTCGACAACGTCGCGTTCAAGTCGAACTCGATCCAGTTGAACCTCGTTGCCGGCACCGAGATCGTCAAGTTCAACGCCAAGACTGTCAAGGTGATCGACGCCGGCGACCCGAAAAAGGCCGACCATCTGCGCGACGTGAAGAAGGGCCGCGAGTCGCGCATCGAGTACACCGAACGCGACGGCGTCAAGACCGCGACCCTGATTTCGTTCAAGGGTCCGATCAAGATCGCCCAGGAAAAGCTGATCTTCCATCCGGCGGTCGAAAAACTCGTGGCGGCCGGCCCGGACAAGGGCGCGTATACGCTGATCGACTCGCGCCCGCTGCCGCTCTTCCAGCAGGGCACGATCCCGACCTCCGTCAACCTGCCCTTCCCGGCGTTCGACAAGTTCCTCGACCGGCTGCCCAAGGACAAGGACAAGCTGCTCGTCTTCTACTGCCAGGGCGTCACCTGCATGATGAGCCCCAGTTCGTCGCGCCGCGCCGAGGCGATGGGCTACACCAACGTCAAGGTATATCGCGAGGGCTGGCCCGAGTGGACGCAGACGAACTACGGCGTGACCTCGCCGCAGTTCGTCAAGGAAGCGTTCATCGACAAGGACATTCCGCACGTCCTGATCGACGCGCGCCAGGCGGGCGAGGCGCAGCGCACCGGTTTCATCCCGGGCGCGGTCCAGCTCCCGGCGGACAAGGTGAAAGGCGCGTTGAAGACCTTCCCCGACAAGAAGCTGAAGGCGCCTGTCCTGGTGTACGACGGCACCGGCAAGGACGAGGCGGTGCGCGCGGCCAAGACTATCGTCGGGGCGGGCTACGAGAATGTGGTTGTCGTCACGGGCGGCCTCGCCGGTTGGCAGGCGGCAGGTTACCCACTCGCGAGCGGCCAGCCGGCGTTGAAGATCGCCTACGTGCCCAAGCCGCGCCCGGGCTCGCTGCCGGCCGAGGAGTTCAGGAAGATCGCGGCCAATACGCCCGCCGACACCCTCATCCTCGACGTGCGCAACCAGGACGAGGCCAACGCCGGCATGATCAAGGGCGCGATGCTGGTGCCCGACGAGGAGATCCTGGCCCGGATCGCCGAAATACCGGCCGACAAGCGCATCGTCGCGCACTGCTCGACGGGCGTGCGCGCGGAAATGGCCTATCACAAGCTCAAGGAAAAGGGCTACAAGGTGTCCTTCCTGAACGCGGAGATCGACATCTCGAAGGACGGCAAGTTCAAGGTGACCCCCAAGTAGAAAGGAGGTAGAGCGATCATGAGCGCTGTTTCTTCCACTGCCATCACCGGCAAGCAAATCGAGCAGGTCCGGCGGTCGGCGCCTACATCTCCCGCCGCGGCCTATATGAATCCCTACGTCGCGGGAATGGGCCTGGGCCTGGTACTGCTCGCGTCCTTCGTCATCATGGGCAGAGGCCTCGGCGCGAGCGGCGCGTTCTCGTCCCTCGTCGCCTGGGTTGCGCAGATGATCTCCCCGGAACACGCGGAGGCGATCACGGTCTATTCGGACTACCTGGGCGACCAGCACCCGCTGAAGGCCTGGCTCGTCTTCCTGGTCGCCGGGGCATTCGTCGGCGCGCTCGCTTCGGGATTGATGGCGCGCCGGTTCGGCTTCGCCGTCGAGAGGGGCCCGCGCATCGCGACGGCGGGCCGCCTCGGATATGCCTTCTTCGGCGGCGCGCTGGCGGGCATAGGCGCGAAGATGGCGCTGGGCTGCACCAGCGGCCAGGCGCTCACCGGCGGCGCCCTGCTCAATACCGGCAGCTGGATTTTCATGCTGATGGTCTTCACCGGCGGCTTTGCCGCCGCCTGGTTCGTGAGGAAACAATGGATATAGGCGCCCCCTTCTTCAAGCTCGGAATGTTCGGCGAAGACGCAAGCCTCGCGGTCGCCGCCTGCCTCGGCATCGGCTTCGGGTTCTTTCTCGAGCGCGCCGGTTTCGGCAGCTCGCGCAAGCTCACTGCACAGTTCTATCTGACCGACTGGAGCGTGCTCAAGGTCATGTTCACCGCGATCGTCACGGCGATGGTGGGCGTGTACGCCCTGACGGCGATCGGCTGGCTCGACTTCTCGAAGATCTACCTGGTACCGACGTTCCTGGTGCCGCAGATCGTGGGCGGTCTGGTGTTCGGCGTCGGGTTCATCGTCGGCGGTTATTGCCCGGGCACTTCCGTCGCGGGCATCGCCACGGGCAAGATCGACGCGCTCGTCTATGCCCTGGGCATGATCGCCGGGATCGTCCTGTACGCCGAGAGCTTCGAGGCCATCTTCAGCGGCTGGAACGAGGCGACGCCGCTCGGACAGGTTACCCTGCCGACGGTCCTCGGAATACCCTATGGCGTGCTGGTGGTCGTCGTCGTCGTGCTCGCGCTCGGCGCGTTCGCCCTTGCAGGGCGCGTCGAAGCCGCGTTGCGGCCGCGCGGCTGAGGCGGCGCGGCGGGCAGGAACGCCTCGCCCGAGTTGCCGAAATCCGGACCGCATCCGTAGTATGATCGCGGCGTGCGGCCCGCCGGTGCGGGACGCGCTTTAACCCAACCAGAAAAAGGACGTGCAAGCATGAAAAGATTCCTCGCCAGCCTCGTCGCCATCGCGTTTCTGTCGGTGAGTGGATACACCCTCGCCGCGGACAAGAAGGACGACGAAAAGAAGGCCGACAAGCCGAAGGCCGGAGCCGCAAAGGACGCCAAGGCCCCGGCCAAGGCCAAGAAGAAGAAAAAGGAAGGCTGCTAAGGGGGAGACTTAGGACCCCGCTTCAGCCCGGTCAGCACCGGTCGAGCCGGAAAGGCTCGGGGTCGCGTGCCTGAATGCGGTCGAGGATGCACAGGCGTATTGCAGGGCCGCTTTGCGCATTCCCCGGATGATCGACGTCACATCCGAAGCGGGAACGCACCTGAAACGGTTGCGCGAGGTATTCGAGCGGCAGCACGGGGCGTCACGCCATGATCCCGCGCCGGATGCAGCGCGACGCGAGCGCGATCTCGACGCCTTGCATGATGGCATCCTGGGCCATGCGGATGCGATCGCAGGCGCGATCTCCGCCGACTTCGGCGGCCGCTCCCGTCACGAAACGCGCCTGCTTGAGCTCTTCCCCTGCCTGGAAGCGATCCGGCATGCGCGGGCGCGAGTTCGCCGATGGATGAGACCGGATCGCAGAGCGGTCTCGCTCTGGTTCCAGCCCGGGCGCGCGAAGGTCGTCTGGCAACCTCTGGGCACGGTCGGCATCGTCGTGCCATGGAATTATCCCGTTTACCTTTCCATCGGCCCGCTGGTTTCTGCGCTCGCCGCAGGCAACCGCGTGATGATCAAGATGTCGGAGTTCACTCCGGCGACCGGGGAACTGCTCGCACGCCTGATTTCGGACCGGTTTGACGAAGAGCGCGTCGCGGTATTCAACGGCGAGGCGGACATGGCCCGGGCTTTCGCCGCACTGCCCTTCGATCACCTCCTGTTCACCGGCTCCACGCAGACCGGGCGCAGCGTCATGGCGGCGGCAGCGGCGAATCTCACGCCGGTCACGCTCGAGCTGGGCGGCAAGTCGCCGGCGATCGTCGGCGGGGATTTCCCGCTTGCGCTCGCCTGCGAGCGCATCCTGTTCGGCAAGCTCCTCAACGCCGGGCAGACCTGCATCGCTCCCGACTACGTGCTGCTGCCGGCGGGTCGCGAGCTGGAATTCATCGGGCACGCGCGCGCCTTTGTTTCGCGCTGCTACCCGACGCTCGCGCGCAATCCCGACTACACCGCCATCGTCAATGAGCGCCACTACCAGCGGCTGCAAGATCTCGCCGCCGACGCACTGGCCCGCGGCGCCACCGGCACGGAGATCAACCCTGCGAATGAGGCCCTCGACGCGGCGGACCGGAAGATTGCCCCGACGCTTATCACCGGGACGACAGGCGAGATGCGCTTGATGCAGGAGGAGATCTTCGGGCCGCTGCTGCCCCTGGTCGGCTACCGCGACCTGGACGAGGCGATCGCCTACGTCAACGCGCGGCCGCGTCCGCTCGCCCTTTACTACTTCGACCGCGACCGGGCGCGCATCGAGCGCGTGCTGCGCGAAACGGTCTCCGGCGGGGTGACGATCAACGACACCATGATGCACATCGCCCAGGACGAATTGCCGTTCGGCGGCGCCGGCGAAAGCGGGATGGGCCAGTATCATGGCCACGCCGGATTTGCGACCTTCTCGAACCAGAAAGCCGTGTTCACGCAGTCGCGCCTGAACGCGCTACCGCTGTTCCGGCCGCCTTACGGCAAGCGCTTCGAGCGGCTGATCCGGCTGCTGCTCAGGTGAGCCCATCGTAAGGGGATGGAATTCATCGTCCTTGCACATGATTAGCGGCGCTGAGCATCGCGCCGTCAGCGTGCCGCGAGACCCAACTGCAACGTGACCCGGTCCGCATCGGTGTCGGAAGTCGACGTCTCCGTGGCTATCGTCATCCGCGCCGCATCGGCGCCCGCCGACCTGAGCGCGCCCTCGATCGCCGCCGCTCGCGCCTGCGCGAGGCCGTTGAGCGCGTTCGCGGGGAGCGGCTGGGAATCCCGCAGGCGGCGCATCAGGCCGAAATAGAATTCGCGCGGATCGGCAACCTGCGGCTCGCCCGCCGCGAAATTGCGCACCTTGTCCACAAGCGAGAGCGTCTTCCCGCCGGATGCCTGCGCATCGCGTTCCTTCGCCTCGGCTTGCGTCTTGAGCTGGTCCAGTTCGGCCTGCGAGAAGCGCTCGGCAAAGAGCGCACGCAGCGCGCTGCGCGAGGGCCGGTCCTCGATGCTTATCGGCCCGGGTTCCTCGTCATCGGCCACGACGAACCCGGCGCGTCTGCCGATTTCACGCGCGAGAGCGGCGCGCTTCAACGCGCGCGCATCGGTCCCCGAGTCGTAGCGTGCCGGGATGACCAGCTTCACTGCGGGCCGCTTGGCAAGCGCCTCGACGATGCGAACGAGTTTCTCGCGTTCCGGCGGCAGCAGTCGGCTGGAGCCCGGATCGAATGCGATTGCGCCGACCTCCTCGCCCCCGCCGCCGAACAGATGCGCCAGGGCGCGGAAGGGCGCGGTGACAATGTTCCGGATGACATTGCCGATGGCGCTCCAGATGATCGTGCCGAAACTGAACTGCGGATCGTCGAGACTGCCCGTGATGGGCAATTCGACGTCGATCCTGCCGTCGGGATCCTTGAGCAGTGCGATGGCGAGTTCCAGCGGCAGGCTTGGCGCGCCGGGGCTTTCGACGCGCTCGCCGAGAACGAAATTGTCCAGCGTGATCTTGTTGTCCCCCTGCAGGAGGCCTGCGTTCACCCGGTAATTGAGGTCGAGGGACAGACGCCCGGAGGCGATGCGATAGCCCGCGAACTTCATGGAATAGGGCGACACCGTCGCCACGTCGAGGTTGCGGAACTGAACGCGGAAACTGGTGCGCTCGCGCGGGGCGAACGGGTTGAGCGTGCCGAAAAGGCTCGCGTAGCCGAACTCGCCGACGCGTCCATCAAGCGCAAAATTGCCGCGCGTGCCGCGATCGCTCGACAAGCCATTCGCGGTTCCGGCGAGCTCGGTGATCCTGGCCGCAAAGCCCGGACTGACGCTGTCGTCGGAGAAATCGAGCTGGCCTCGATCCACCCGAAGCCGCCGCACCGTCACCGCATTGGCATCCTCCTCCCCGAAGTCGGCTTTCGCAGAGGCGGGCGCCGCGCCCTTGCGGGCGAACGCGCGGCCGAGGTTCGTGGTGCCATCGACCGCGATCGCCAGTTTCCCCGTCGGCGCGCTCAAGCGCAGCTCGTCGATCTCGACGCGGTCGGGCGCAAGCGCCATGCGCAGCGTATCGGTCGCGAGCGATTTCCACGCGATCAGCCGCGCGCCCGCCTTGTCCTCGATCGCGACGTCGGTGGCGCTCGCCGAACCGGCATAGCTCAGCTTCGGGCCCTTTCCTCCCGCCGTCAGGGTGCCGGAAAGCGAGGCCGCGCCGGAGGCGAGCTTCGCGCCTTCGAAGCGCCCCATGATCGGCTGCAGCAGTGCAAGCGCCACGCCCGAGGCCTCCACCTTCGCCTCGAGGGTGCCGGCGGCGGGCACCGCGCGACCACGCGCCCCGATCTTGCCGCCGCCGCGAACGCCCGCCGCAAATTCGAATTGGAGCGGTTTCGAGGCGTCCGACGATGCGCCGGTCAGCCGTGCTCCCAGGTGCTCGAGCGCGAGCGCGATCCCGCTTTCCCGATCGGCGAAGGCGGCGCTTCCGCCTGTGACCTCGACGGACTTCAGGCGCGCGGCGAAGGGCTTCGCGCTCTCGTCCTTCCCGCCGGCGGGAACCAGGTCGAGCAATGAAAGCCGCCCGGCTTCCACGGTCGCGTCTACATCCAGGCTGCCGACGCGGGCTGCATCGACGTCGAGCGATCGGCTGCCGCCGTCGAAGCGCAGGCCCGAGATCGAGAGGTCCGCGATTCTCATCGCGGGCCGCCCCTGCCCGGCCGCTCCGGCCTGCACTTCGGCGAGGCCGAACTCCCCGGGTCCCACGCGCAGGCGCAGGCCGTCGTCGCCCGAATCCGCCTCGAGCTTCAGTTTCGCCGCCAGCCCGCGCATGCTGACCGAGAGCGGAATTTTCGCCGTTTCGTCGGAGTAGCTCGCCGAAATGTTGCTCACTTCCACGGCGGCAATGCCCCCACGCCAGGCGGAGTGCCGGGCGGCGGGAGCCGGTGCGGTCACAAGGGCGACATCGCGCGCCACGCCGTCGCGGAAGATCTGCGCTACATCGAGCTCCCCCTGCGCGCTGCGCTTCACGGTCACCGCGCCGTCGGAGACGCGCAAGATCTTTGCCGTGGCCTGGAACTTCTGAAAATCGAGGTCCACGCCTTCCAGGGCGAGGCGGCCGAGCTTGGCGAACGGCGTGTCCGACCCGCGCGCCGCGACCTCGAGTCCGCGTACGCCGAGCTTCGCACCCGCGACCGTAAACCCGCCCTGCGCCGGCGCAAACCGGTACGGCAGATCGAGGTCGGCGAGGCCCGCCGCAATTCTCGCCTGCGCGACGTCGTCCAGATACGGATTCAACTCGGGGAGCGAGGCGTCGCGCACGCTGAGCGTACCCGAGGCGATGAACGGCGAGAGCGAGAGCTCGCCTTTCCAGCCCAGCGTCGCCCCGCCCGGCGTCCGCCCGACCAGAGTGAAAGGCCCGGCGTCGGAATCCAGGTTCGAAAGCGAAGCAAGCTCGAGCGACAGGTGCTCGATCCGGTTGCGGTAGCCTTCGCGAACGTCCTCGAACTCGACCAGACCGTTCGCGATCGCGAGGTGGCCGATGGAAAGGCGCAGCGGCTCCCGGGCAGTCGTGCCCCCGGTATCCGGTGCGAGCGCGCTGAGGTTGAGCTGGCCTTGCTTCGAGATCTCGACGTGCAAGGTCGGATCGACCAGCTTCACCTCGGACAACACCCAGGCGCGACGGAAGATCGAACTCCAGCTCAAACCCACGCTTGCCTCGCCGAAACCCAGCACCGGCCGGTCGTCGTTCCTCCGCAGCGAGAATCCGGTCGCGTGCAGGGACAGCGTGAAGGGATTGAACGCAATCCGGCCGATGCTTGCGCGGTGATGCAGCTTTTCCTCGACCAGGCGCGGCAACTCGCGCCCGGCCAGCCACGGAGCGAGCAGGAAACCGCCCAAGGCGTATACGAGCACGAGCGCCGCGACGGCGGCGGGTATCAGGTATCGGGGGCGCAGGACGCCTGCGCGGGCTTGCGGTTTTTTCGGTCTATCCATGAGTCGCAGCAAGGGAATTCGGGCCGGACGTAGCCGCCATCTTATTACATGCGCGAGCAGGGCAATGTGATGGCGAGCCCGTGCGGCACGTCTCGTCGATCGACTACCAACGCCCGGAAGGGGAATGCAACGACGCGACCGGGCCGGCAAAGGCCCGGTCGCGTCGTTTCGAGGCACCGCAAGCGTCCGCGGACTTCCCGCAGTGCTCGCTACCCGCCGGGACAGGCAAAGTTCACGCGGTGCGGGACGAAGGGTGGAGCCGACGCATCAACCCGACGACTTGACGTCGAGCCGGTTATCGACCGCCTTGACGCCAGTCACCGCCTGCGCGATCTGCGTGGCGCGCTCGACCTTCTGCGGCGCATCGACCGAACCGGTCAGGGTCACTATGCCGTCAGCGGTATCGACGTTGATCTGCGCTGCCCTCAAGCCGGGCTCGCTGACGATCGCCGTCTTCACCTTGGCGGTGATGGTGGAATCCGCCGCGGCTTCTCCCATCTTGGCGGCCTGTTGCTTCATGTCCGCAGTCGCCTGGTCGATCTTCTGCTCGATACGTCCCGAGTCGCTGGCGGCCGATTCCGACGGAGTCTTCTGGTTGCAGCCGGCTGCAAGACCCGCCGCCAGGGCTGCAGATACCATCCAAGTAACGCTATTGAACGATTTCATGCTTGCTCTCCTTTAGAAATGTGTGAAATTCAACCCTTCGCAAGTGCGCGGTTCTTCGTCTCGAGGGCCTTGATCAAACCGTCAATCCCGGAATGCTTGACCTCCTCCGAGAACGATCCCCGGTAAGTGGTCACGAGGCTCACGCCTTCGACCGTCACGTCGTATACTTTCCAGCCGTCCGGATTGTTCTCCATGCGGTAGTCGATCGAGATCGGCGGCTTGCCCGACTGCGTGACCAGCGTTTTCACGACGGTATCCTTCTGGTCGGATTGCCGCGCGGGTTTGACTTCGACCTTCCTGTCGCCACCTGCGGCCACGCTCAACGATCCCGTGTAGGTATTGACCAGCAAGGTGCGAAAACCGCTTTCCAGCGCCCGCTGCTGCTCCGGGTTGGCCTTTTGCCACGCAGGGCCGACGGCAAGCTGCGTCATCTGCCTGAAGTCGAATCGCGGTACTACCTTTTCCTCGGCGAGACGGCGCAGTTCGCTCTTGTCCCTGGTCTGCTTGATGACAGACAGGACCTCTTCGACCGTTGATTTGACCAGCGCGTCGGGTGCGATGCTCACCGAAAGGGACGCGCCCACGAACGACAACAGCGTCAGCGAGGCCAGGTACCGCGTGACAGTTTTCATCATGAATGCTCCCGGTTCCAGGCGCCGAGCGCTCGTCCCGGAGGACAGGACCGCTCATGCGCCTTCTTCGATGCCCTCATGGCCTTGTTCCCGTTGAGAGATGACGACGACCAGAACCCGGGCAATTCGCGTGCCATTCAGCGTTTGTCAAATGAATTCATGCGTTTGGAAAAGGAGAGTGAATGCTTTCCAGTGGCGGCGATGTCGCCCCCGGGCGACGCAAGCGCCCGGCTGCGAAGCATTCGCGCAGATAATCCAAGGCTTGTGCTGTCTCCGCAGCCCGACAGACGGGCGACCCTGGACGCGCGTCGGTCGGATGGCCGGCCGACTGCTCCCGGAAAGCGCACGCGTCAGTCGGAATACCGGAAGTTCGAATACGTCGGTGTAGAGGAAGCCGTGGAACTCTTGCAACGGAGAACTGCCTCGTTGCGTGCCGTATGCAGGATCCAAAAGGTCATGTCTGATAAGTTGTTCGTTATTCGAAAACGACCTGGTGAATTCGAAGTTTGCCCGCATTATTACAAACTCTCGTAAAATTGGCCGCGCGGCCTATTTTCGAATATAATGACCAACAGCGGCCAAATATCCCGGTCACCGGGTCTTTTTCGGGGAATAGATGGCAATTGAACCTATTGGCTACGCCAGACTGATTCAGACATACCACTTGCCTGCGCGGCAGCCAGCAAGCTCTGCCGTCATAGATTCGGCCGTAAACGGCAGGCAGACGACAGAAGCGGGGGACTTCGAACTCCTGCGATTTGAGTCCAAATACCGCCCTTCGCCTACTTTGGTGGGTGACCTTCAATTTGCACTTCGCTATGAGGGCATCAACCTCGAAGTGCTCGCCCTGCTGTTTACCGGCACTGGAAAGGCCGAACTGGAAGCCTGGTTGGCGGCAAAACCCGAATCCCATTTCGCCCGCCGGGCCGGCTATCTATACGAATGGCTGACGGGAAACGAAATTGCCGCCGCGGCCCCGCCGAAGGCCGCTTATGTCCGGGTACTTGACGAGAAGCTGCAGTTCGGTCTTGCGGAAGGCGCCAGGAACGCGAAATTCCGCGTCATCGACAATCTGCCCGGCAACCGTCGATTCTGCCCCCTCGTCCGGAAAACGGACTTTCTGCAAACGATGACCCGGAAGGACTTGAAGCGACGCACCAGGGAAACGCTCGCCAAGTTCGACCGCGACCTGTTGCGACGGGCGGCCGCATTCCTTTATCTCAAGGAAACGCACTCCTCCTTTGAAGTTGAGCGCGAAAAGCCCGGCTCCGACCGTGCACAGCGCTTTGCGAACCTGCTGCGCGAAGGCGAGCGCGGCACTTCCCTTTCAGAGAGCCGCCTGGTCGAGCTGCAGAATGCGGTGGTAGACGCACGCTTCCACGAGTTCTCGTATCGTCGTCGGCAGAACTGGATCGGGGAGGATCTCGGCTACCGCAAGAAACTTGATTTTGTCCCGGCGCGCCCTGAGGACGTGCCCGAGCTGATGAACGGACTCGTGGAGTTCTCCGAGACTTTGCGAGCAACGCCCGAGAGCATGGATCCGGTCGTGGCCGCGGCAAGCCTTGCCTTCGGCTTCGTGTTCATCCATCCGTTCATGGACGGCAACGGGCGGCTGCACCGATACCTTATCCACGAAGTGCTCTCCTTGAGCGGCTTCACTCCGAAGGGCATCGTGCTTCCGGTTTCCGCCGTCATCCTGGCCAACCTGGACAAATATGTTCACGCACTCGAGCGGTTCTCCAGGCCCGTGCAAGCGCGCACGATCTACAATCCGGACCTCCCCGAAGCAACCGCGACGGGAAACGATGCGCTCTGCTTCCGCTTCTTTGACGCGACTGAACAGGCTTCATTTCTGTATTGGGCGCTTGAACGGACGGTCGAGCACGACCTTGAGGAAGAAATCGCCTTCCTGCTCGGCTTCGATGCGGCACGCGCAAGGCTGGGCGGGCTGCTCGACTGGCCTTCGCACTCGCTTGAGCTGTTCATTCGCCTTGTGCAAGAAAACAAGGGCGCGCTCTCCAGGACCAAACGCCAGTCATTCTTCAGCTGGATGACCGATGACGAGGTGAGACGTTGCGAAGCCGTCGTGGTCGAAGCTTTTGGGGACAGGAACTATCGGAATGATGCGCATTGATGGTAGTACCCGTGATCGATCTGTTCGTCGGTCCTGAAAGGCTGTCGGAAGCGCGGGTCCAACACAACTGGTTGCCGGGCGTCAGGCCACACTCGCAATGTAAGCATTAGGAGCGAGTTCGGCCTCGAGCATCGCAAAATAATCCGCGACCGTCGCCTCGACCTCCTCTCGTGACCAATCGGTTGCCACCGCTGGAGATTCCCTCCGCTCGTTCCCGTCCCTGACTCTAGAAAGCTCGATATGCAAGGCAAGGCGGCGATGCCCGCCATTCGCACCGAGAGCCCAATGCCGGGGAATTGCCCGGTGCTCGCGACCTTGCCGCGCGGCCACCACACCGCGGGTGTATCAGCCCTTGATGAGCCTTGGCAACAGCATCTGGTGCCGCGGGCAGATCGACTTCGGGTTCTGGTACACGGCGCCGGCGAACGCCTTCAGGTATCCGCGCAGCGCGGACAGATTCACGATCTCGTCCACGAATCCGTAGCGCGCGCAGTATTCGGGCCTCGAAGTGTCGTAGTACTTTTGCGCCATCTCGTTCATCTTCTGCGCGATCGGCTCGAGCGGCTTGCCGGAGTCCTTGTCCTTGATGGCGCGGCGCGCATAAGTCGCCACCGCCCCGGGTTCCCCGTGCATCACGTAGATCTCGGTCGCGGGCGTGCCCCGGGGGAAGGCGTTCTGGCGGTTGGCCGGGG